>ENA-ORIC01000082-ORIC01000082.1-human-gut-metagenome-genome-assembly--contig:-NODE-82-length-129525-cov-11.685828_pt1 | contig 129525 bp, 145 predicted proteins | sample MGYA00243023_ERZ508732 | MGnify/ENA primary metagenome ERZ508732 (study PRJEB26277, sample SAMN04329767) | human gut metagenome | biome: human-associated habitat | host: Homo sapiens | place: USA... | reverse complement strand
GTGTGTGTGTGTGTGTGTGTGTGTGTACAGCCTCAAGGCTTTTGCGGTTTTATTCATACTACTTGTCCTCCTGATTAATTAAATTCTTAAACATTTCGTATAGTCCTGTAGAAGCTAAGCCGCTAAACATTCCTGTTAGTACTACTTCTGCATTTATACCGTTTAAATTCATTAATACATTAATTACTAATCCTAAAATTAGCATTATTAGTGGTATGTACTTGTTTGGTATAAAGTCAAGGCTATTTTTTATAACGTAGCCAACACATAAACATATTCCTACAACTACTATACTAAAATATTGTGTTAATACTGATATATCCATAATTTCAATTTCCTCCTATTATTTTATTTAATAATTAAAGCTATAACAGCACCAACAATCGCACCTACAACGGATAAGATTATTTTGTCTCTTATAGCTTTTTTAACTTCTTTATAATCTTTTGCTGGCTCATTTTCAATGTTGCCAACACGTGCATCTAGCTTATTTACATCTTCTCTCATGAGTTTTACTTCTGTTGCAATTTCTTTTATAGAGTATGTAAGTTCGTGAATATCTTCGAGTTTTCCTGACATTTCCTTAAATTTAATGTCATGTTCATCTAATCTTTTTGTATTAGATTTACTTCTGTCTTCTGTTTCTTGAAGTTTCATTATATCTGACTTTTCCATCGTTACCTCCTACGCTGTTCTTTTCCACATATAACATGTTATATATGGTTGTAGTAATGATAATGATGTAGAGCCTGCAGAACTTGTAGTTTGTTGTCCTGATGCAGATATTGTATGAATGTGTCCTTGTCCTCCACCAGTACTTTTAGCAAATTTTTCAACATTTCTTAGAGTTTTATTCCATGCGGTCGCTCCAGACAGAGCATTTGCTTCAGTTGATTGTGCAGAGCCTCCTGAAGTCTGCCAAACATCATGCGTATGAGCGGGTATTTGATTTATTGTTAGTGCTGTACTTCCAGTATTTCCACCGTGATTATGACTTGCTATCGTATGTGTATGTGATATATTTGCTGTTTTTGAGCCTCCAGTTTTTTCAACTGTATTAAAACTACTATCTGATGTATTAACTCCAACAGGTACTCTTCCAGCTCCCCATAATACCCATGTTCCGAATCCTAAATATGTAGCTGGATTTGTGTTTGTTGTTTCCATTCTGATATGTCCAACAGGATTTTCTGCTTTTTTCACTGAAAGAACTGCATCATTTATCATTTTTTGTATATCTCTCAAATTAGGTTGCACTATAATCACCGCCTTACTACAAAATCTAATACATCTCCCGTTTCAAGAGCCCAGTCTGTTGTTGTTTTTATCTTATTAGATATGCTATTTGCTGTTCCAACTTCTCTATAATGTCCATCTGTTCCGCTTGCATCAGAGCTTAACAATAATCGTTCTCCATTCAAGTACACGTCAATCACCGCTTGTCCGACCTTATAGTAGCACGGTATTGTTACTTCTGTTCCCGCCGTAACTGCAGATGTGATTTTTAGGTGATATTTATGTGTAACTAAATTTTTTTGCATTTTATTTAAGTTATATGCTGATAAAGGTATCTTGCCCGTGTATTTTGCTGGAGTTACTGTATGATTTACTCCATCGATGGTAACGTAAGCAGCTTGCGTTTTTGTACCATCTTCAAAATTAAGTATTTCCATTCTTTTCTCCTTTCTCAAGGTTTTCTATTCTTTGCTTTAGTTCTTCTATTTGCTTTTGTTGTTCTTGTATCGCCTTTGTTGCCGTTGCTAAAATCGGCAATTGATTCATATAATACCTTTCTTCTATTCCCTTTTCTTTATTAGCTTGTTTTTTGACTACAAAGTTTTTATCTATCTGTTCCATCTCTTGTGCAATATACCCTATTTTATAGTGAGTATTATCGTCTTTCTTGTCAAACTCTTTATGATGAATTTTATTAATAATATCTATTGCTGACTCGGAACTATCTTTTATGTTGCTTTTTATTCTTATATCAGAAGAATCTCCAGTCTGATATAAATGTACACAATCAATATTTCCATTATTGTCTAGTATTATTTTTCCACTCGCTAATACAAAGTTTCCGCTACTATCTATCATTATTGGATTGCTATCATCTCCAAAAATTCTAAAGGTTTTTGTTCCATTTGAATTGTTATATACACTGAAAATTTCCTTGTTATCTCTTGTATCTCCATAAAACAAGTCTTCTCCAATCTCAAAACATAAACTATCATTATTATCATAAATCTTTGACTTTTTAAGCCTAATCTTATTGAAATTCAAAATAATATCGTTTTCAATATGAAAACCATAATCGTCATCAGAATTTCCACCAAGATATATAACTGGAATATAAGTTGTCTTCCCATTTTCAGCAGTGGTCTTATAGCCCCAAGCCATAAAATTGTTTGTTGATTTTTCATTTAATGCGAACATTAAACTTTTGTATATATTATCGTAAGAAGGAAAATAACAGTCAAAAGCACCAATATCCATAGTTTTACCATTGTTATAAAAGTGCTGACCAGTTTTGTCCAAAGCCATAAGAATTTTTTTGTTTTGATCTAATATCGCCAAACTTGCATTTCCATTAGCAATCATCATCTGTATATAATCAGATATTTTATTCCATGCTATTTTTATTGCTTCAGAATTAACCTGTAACTCAGTTGAAAGTTCCTCTTTTCCCAACTTTTGTTTTGCAAGTAATTGAATTTGGTATGCTGTCTGATTTATTGCAGTGCTAAGCTCTAATTTAGTAGCATACATATCCGTTAAGTCATTTTTAATGATGTATTCAGCGTAGAACTTGTTGCCTGTCATATCTATTAAATATATGTAATTGTCTCCTTCAAACAACTCTATCTTCGCATCAGCCAAAGTCTGCTTGACTGGATTTTCTAGCTCTTCTAGCACAAGATATTCTGTTAGCTTTAACTTACGCAAAACGTAAGCTTCATCTTTAGTAATAACTATACTGTCACTTATATTTCCGTTTGTTCTTAGTTCTTCTATATTAATAACGTATTCTTTTTTGTCTGCAGAAGGATTCGTTCTGCTTTGCTTGTCTACTATTATTTTGTACTGCACATTACATCACCTCCTGATTTACGTTTAAGTCTGATGATGGATATAAATCCTCATCAGGATATAAGTTGCATTCATACTTCTTGTTTCCCTCAATTATTAAGTTCAAAATGTTAATTTCTTTTGCATTCTCTAAATGTATTTCTGTAATTCCTTCAACATCACGCTTGTAGTCAACTGTGTCTGCTACTTTCTGCTTTATAGAGTCCACATCTTGTTCTACTTGAGTTATCTTTTCTTCATGCTCTGTAGTTTCATTGACTAACTGTTCTATTTTTTGATTTTGTTTGTCAACTAAAATATAAGTTTTATTTATCTTCTTGTCTGTGCTATCTGCATATTTGTATTCTGTCTCTGTTTCGTCAGGTTCATCTAAGTACAACGACTCTGACAATCCATCTTCTAAGTCGATTTCATTATTTAAGAGAATGGTTTTATACGTCTTCTCTTGAAATACTAAATTAAAGATATCGCAAGCTTCTAAAAACAATATTCCTTTACTTTTTATATCAAAAATATAAAATTCTAATGTTTTCATATAGTTAAACATTTCATCTATATAGTCGGACCTATCATTTGTACTTAAAAGTTGACAATCTGAAATTCTGTATTCATGTAATCCATTTATAGTAATACTTCCGTCATCTTTTCTATAGATGTTATCGCTTTCTTCTGCTCTGCTAAATACTAAAGAATTAATTATATACTTTTCTCCAATTGTTACATTATCTTCATCTAGGTAGCTTTCATCTATATTTTGATTTGTTTCTGTCAAATATAATAAATAAAGTTTTTCGCCTTTAAATAATAAAAAACTACATGTTATTGTAGCAATTTCATCAAGAACGTCTCTATAAGTATAGCCAATGCCTATATGCAGTGTCGGATCTATCAATTTATCTGAATTTATGAAATTTTCAGGTATCTCTGTACTCCAATTTAATTTTTGGCATACTGCAATTAAGTAATCTCTAACTGTAAGCTTATCAGTAAGAGTTAGTTCATTGTCTATCATTGCCTCTTGCATTTTAGTATAGGCTAAAATTCGGTATGAATTAGTATCTTCTTGCCTTTCACAACTCTTTACGTAATAAGTATTTAGGTCAATATAGTTGTAAGTTTTTTCGTTTACTTTTACTCCAATCTTTCCAGTTATTTTTGTTTTATTTGGTATATATACATTAGAGTCTATTTCGATTTGATGCATAATCGTTTTAAACAATGAAGTATTAAAAGACGGCTTGATATAATTCAAGTCGTCTCCAGTTAACTCTTCATTATTGGCTTTTAGCTTTACATCAAATTGTCTTCCATAAGTTTGTATATCAACTTTAAAATTATCATCTACATTTATCATTCATAATACTCCCTTTTCTTGTTTGAAATTACTGCACTGCTATAGCCTTCTACTTTTCCTAAGTATTTTTGTGAATACTCTTGGTCATTCGAATAGCACGACATATTTACTATTTTCTTTTTTAGGTCTGGGTTGTAGAATGTTACTTTATTTTCAGCCTTATTAAAAAGAGATAGGATTATTCCTACCTCTTCATCATTTAATCTTCTAAATGTCATTGTTATTTTAGGATATATGCCCTTAAGTGTCCCAGAATTGTCACCAGATAAAGACCTTCCAGTATCCTTACCCCATATTTTGTGATAACCAAATTTTGCTTCTGTTATGTACTGGGCCATCTTTACTCCATCTATTTCCAAACTATCTTTATTAATTAGCATGATTACCTCCCATTTGTAGCGAAAGCTAATTCTTGATTTCTTTTTGCAATGCCTCTTTGAACTACCTTTCCATCAATATTTAGTATATATGAACAATTATTTCCACCAATTTTTAAAGCTAATTTATCAGCTAACATGTCTAACCATTCAAGATTATTTTCTAGTGGTACCACAGCTTCTCTTCCCGCTTCTCCTATAATTGCCTGTGTTGGTTGTGAAATTACACCACCTTTTGCCAAACGTGGAAGATTAAATGTTCCTAAATATCCAAGATTGATTCCCGGTACCTTATTCACAACTCCAACTAGTTTATTTATTGCTCTAATCGGAGAATTTAATATATTCTCAATTGCTCTCAAAACTCCATTTACAACAGTTTTGAATGCTCCGCTAATTACTTCTCCAGCCTTTGTTCCTAAAGAACTGAATACTCCTACAATTTTTGAAATTAGATTTTGAAAAAAACTCACCACTGCATAAAAACTATTCTTTATTTTTTGTATAGCATTTGTTACACCTGTAATTATACCTTCCCATAAATTAGAGAAAAATCTTCCTACTGGTTGAATTATTTTTTCGTTTATCCACTGGCCTACCACACTTAATGTTTGTTTTATTGTACTCCAGTTTTTTATAACAGTTGCTGCTAACGCAGCAACAGCTGCAATAGCAAGTATTATCCAAGCTACTGGATTGGCTGCATTTACAGCTAGCATAGCAATTGCAACCCCAGTTAGTAAAATTGCTAATCCTTTCAATATTTCCGCAAAATTATTCCAACTTGGGTCTTTTATAAATTCCACAATAGATTGAATCGTTTTAACTATTCCCGTTATTGCAACACCTATGCCTAATCCCATTATAAGACTAGCTCCTAATTTAATAGCAAGCAGTCCTGCGACTATTCCAGTTATTATTGACAATATTAGTTCTTTATTATCTATTATCCACTTTAGCCATATAGGAACATCGCCTTGAATATTACTTAAATCTACACTCGGCATTGAGACGCCTGTGTTTGAATTTTCTTGAAGTATATTCATTTCATCAAATCCTTGTAATGATTTTTGTATTTCTTTAGCTGATTTTGCTGTTCCAGCAGCACTATTTTTCATCTTTTGAAAATTTTTAGCACTACTATTACTAAACAAACTTATCCCAAACCAAGCTGTACTTATAGCATTTATATAACTTAATGCTACATATAATAATTTAATAATCGCCTGAACTACTGGAGCTAAAATATTTGCAATGCAATATCTCATATACTCTAAATCTGTAGAAACTTGATTATTATATTGCGACACCATATCAATAGCACTTCTTACAGCTCCCCATGCAGTCCTTATTCCAACTACAGCGAGTGCCATTTTTCCTATTTTGCTAATTTGTTTCTGAATACTTTTTCCAACGCCATCTATTTGTTCTTGAGTTTTATCTGTTTTTATAGATTCAACCTTATCTTTGAACTCTTGTGCTTTTTTATTGTTTTCTGATTGTTTCGTTTTTACTTTATCTAACTTTGCATACACTTTTTCTATTTTGGGAGCTTGTTTGTCTATTTCTGACGTCGTTTGTATATACTTTTGTTTTGTTTGGTCTATCTCAGAGGTAATAGCATTATACTTTGGTACATCTGAATCTTTTAATCCTCCCTCTGTTAAAGACTTCCTTTCTTTATTCAATTGATTAATCTTTTCTCTATATTTATCAGCTGTATTGCATAAATTTTCGTATTGCCTTATTTCTTCTTCTAAATTTTCTTTTGAATTTTCAAGTTCTAAATTATCTGTTTCTATATTTTTAATCTTGTTTTCTAATTCATTAATATCTTTATCTATATCATTGTTGTCAAGTTTTGTCTTTATTTTTAGGTACCCATCCAATTATCTCACCTGCCTTCCAACTGTCGTTCAAAGAGTTTATCTAGTCTTCTTTCTTCTTCCGTCTTTACTATATCTTTTTTTAATGCCACTTGTTCTTTCTGTTTTGCCCATTTTTCATACTCTTTGCTATCTTTTATTTGACTGATATCAAAATTTCTTACAAATCTAACTCTGCTGAGAATACATTTTTCGCTAAGTCCACATAATAAATTATAAAATTCCCACCAGTGCATATATTTATTTGCGTTAAGTTTAATTTTATAGTCATAAAAAAAAGAAGTTTTTATGTACTCCCAGTCTTGTTCAAAATCCATGTCAACTTCTATATCTTCATCTTGGTATATTTCTTTCCCACAATTTAAATATTTCATAGCTACTTTCAGAAGTTCTTCCCAATTTTCACTATCTTTTAGTCCTTTATCTCCAAATAATAAATATATTATTGCTAGGGCTCTCTCCTCCTCAGAAACGTTACTTCTAGCTACTTTTTCACAGTCTAAAGCAATTTTATAGTGTGTATTTATTTTATATTTTTTGTCCTTTATTTGTGCGAATCTAGGATAATTATTCATTGGTTATCACATCGCTGTCTACCATTTTATATTTTTCTTTTATTCTCTTTTCCATATCGTCTACAGTTAATTTCATTTTGTCCATATAAGGTTCTATTGCTTCTGATATATCATCCCACATCTCGAAATATGGATTTCTTCCATTTAAAAATTTCTTAGTTCCTCCCTCTCCCAAAAATAAGTCCATTGCATTTTCCATATCTTTATAAAATTGTTTAAAAGCTTTCACTTTTAATACTTCGTTAGAACTTAATAGTTGCTTACCTTTATGATTTTCTTTCTTATTGATTATTATCATCTGGGTTTTTAAATTGTTTCGTGACTGTTCTATTAGGTTTACACATTTATTATATTTCAAAGGTAGATCTATATCTCCTAAATCAAATTGGATATATACTTCCCTGTTTTTTTCATCCTTTATTATGTTTCCATTTTCATCTTGGAACCCTAATTTCAATATGTCTTTTTGATTTTTTAGTTTTATATATTCCATGTTTCCTCCCAAATAAAAAAACACCAGATTAAATCTGATGTTTGATTCGTTTTCTTTTAGTCTTTTTTGCTCAAGCTCTTTATTTCATCAATCAAGTTTGGATTATTTGTTAATGAATTTACTAATATATCAACCAATTTTCTTGAACACCTGTAAGTATCTGATTCTGGATATTGGTAAAATAAATCTTTTCTATTCTTTAGGTTAAATTTATCACAAATTAGTTTCAGTTTAGGTTGAGTTAAGTTTATATTTATGTTATTTTTTTCTAGCTCTGATATAACAATCTCTCGTATTTGTTTTTGATTATATGGATATGTATTTTCTATATATAGTCTTTGTTTATATTCTTTCAGCCTTTCCTCTATAGTTTCCCTGTCGTATTCAGCCCACCTTGAATTTCTGATTTTTTCCAATAATTCAATCGCACTTTTATAATCTTTTTGACATATATATAATTCAGCTAGTTTTAGATATCCTCTAATATAATTTGGAGTATATTGAATTGAGTTTTGAAAACTTTTTTTGGCTTTATCATAAAATCCTTCGTGTTGATATGCATTTCCTAAATAGCAATACATATCTGCCAAATGTAAATTGGTCCTTTCCTTGGTTGAATATATACCATTACTGACACACATTTCTTTGTATAACGGCTTTGACAAATACAATTCTAAATATTTTATTGCTTCTTTGCTGTATATTACGCTGTTCCAGCTATATGCCATAGCAATAACGTACCTTGCACGTGCAGTAATAGTTTTCCCACAAAGTTTTGCAATAAATAAATAGTAATCAAATCTACTTCCATCAAACTTTTTCCATAATTTTTCATTTATTTCATTAGCTTTATCATCAGAGCTACCAAACATTAATTTTTCTGCTAATTTAGGATTATTATTCATTCTATATTCAAACATAATATAATCTCCTTTTAAGGAGATTATATTACTATATAGTGTATTTTTCAAGTCATTATTCAGCTGGAGTAAATGTTGGTGCTCCTTTTGTAAATGTAACTGTTCCGAATGTTGGGTCCCCTTGTATTTGAATTTTATATTTTATCTTTAATGCAGTTCCACCTTCAAGTGTATCAGAATCTGGAACAATTAGAACTTTAAATAATCTTGCATCATATTTTGGTGTAGACTCTGCATCAGTTACCCTATACTTGAATACCTCAAGTAGTTCTGTTTCTAAGTCTGTTCCTTTCTTCATTTTAAACATTAAATCATCAATGTATGTAAATACTGGATCTCCTTTAAGTGCTACTTGTTCTATATCAGAACCTAATGAATAACCATCAACTGAATGTCTTTCGTTGTCTTCAATTATCCAATGTTCATCTGTTGTTTTAGCACCATAACTGTTCTCTTTTGAAGTAATACCTTTTCCAAGAATTGACCAAGTCTTGTTTGTTCCAGTTGGTGTTGTATTCAAGAAGTTGACTTTAGCAGTATTGTTTAGTCTTTCTAATTTTACTTCTGTATCAGCCATTGTATTTTCCTCACTTTCTAAATTTAATAAACTAATTTCGTTTGGAGTTTCATCTGCGACTGTTTTTTTCTTAGTTGCCATTTTAATCCTCCTTATAATATTTTAAATAGCATTGGATTCGATAAATTGCTTCGTTTGCATTTGTAGCAAATATATAACCATTTGTCGTTGCTCCAATTTCATATATTCCTTCTATTTCAGGATATATTTTATTATTATTATTTTTTTCTAACCAATTTTTAAAGTTCTCAAAGAACTTAGAGTTATCTATATTATTTTGAATATCTTCGTTCCAATGGAGTTTACTGTCAAAAGTAAATAAAAACTGGTAATCAGCACCTATCATGTACCTTTGGACTACTGGTTCATATCCAGCATTTTCATTTATTGAATAAGTCTCTACATTATCAGTTAAGTATTCTACATTTAATTCCGCATACTCTTTTAAGTAAGGACATTTACTAATATAATCTCTTACAATATCAATCATTGCTTTACTCATTTATTTATCTCCTCTTGGCCTGCATTTAATATATCTTCGAAATGGTCCGCTAACATACGCTCAACAAAATGGTCACCTCTTAAAGCTCCGCCGTGGTAATTTAGTTTTTCATTACTTGGAACTTTCTTTATTCCTGGTCTACTCCAATATCTACCGCTTATAGGGTCATGGAAGGCTCCTATTTTGTATTTTGGATCAATATATTTCACACCTTCTTGTTGATAATGTGCATAAGGTGTATTTATATTGATTTCTCCACTTCCAATCTTAGTAGATATATACATGCTCGTTATCATCTGACTGCTGTCCATAGGCATATACTTGTCCAAATACCCCATGAAAGCACTGTCAATAACTCGTTGCGTTCTCCCATTTTCAAGCCCATATTTATCAATAATTTGTTGCTTTTGAATACCAGTGAAAGCTTTTATATAATCTAGTTTCATATTAAGCTCCCGTTATAGCCCAATGCCACATATCTTCTGAACCGTAATCCTTAGTTGCAACATTCGTAATCTTTATTACTTCTCGATAACTTTCTAATAATTTTGTTATTGTAGTAAAGTCTAATACCTTGCCTTTTACTAGATAATCATCGTTTTGTAACGTCCACGTTTTTTGCTCTTTTCTAAAGTCTTCTGGTTTTTGATATTCTTCATTTCTGCTATCATTCATTAATATTCTTGCAGACAAACCATCGTTTTTTATTAGCTGTGTGTCATTTATTGATATTCCATCATTAGAACTCCAAAATCCTTTTACATAGCTTACTTTATATGCTTTTTTATGGTTCTCATCTATGTATTGATTTATTACTGTTATATCTTTATCAAACATATCTTCCATATTAAACACCTCTGTATAACAAGCCTGTATGTAATAGATATAATCTAATCTCTTCTAGTATCTTATTTTTCTGGTTAGAAATTTCTTTTTCCAAGTCAGTTAAGTTAGTAGTATTGGCAAATGTTCTCGATAAATCGCCTACACTTTCGCTAGAAACAATTTTATCAACAGCATTGCTACTTACCAACTTGTCTTTCCTTGATTCTAATTGCTCGATTTTTAATAATATATCAGCAACAGAGCAAGTTGCCATTTGTACTTCATCTTTGTAGTTTGTTATATCTCTATCAAAGATATTTTTACGTACTTCCGCACTTGCTCTTATTACCATTCTATTAAAATCGGATTCGGGCATGTTGCCCTTATATGTATCTTTATAAAAATCATAATCGGTATAATTCGTCATGCCCTTTTCCTTTCTATGCAAAGTCTACTAATAAGTCATCATCTAAGTCTTTTACTCCGTAGATAATATCAAATGAAACTTTGTCAGTTTTTGTTTTAGAATCGTAATCAAATACGACTCTAACGGCTAATCCATTTGCAGAAGCAATAGCAGCTTTTGCAGCTCCTTGTGGTAATTCTAGTTGTCTAGTTACTAAAGCTAGTCCATTTCTGTGGAATCCTAAAGAATGAGCTTTATTTATAATCATAGCACTTACAGGTGTTTCAATTGCAAATGGTATTTTTTCAGTTACATTTAATGTTCCTGCTCCATCTGCTAAGGTTGCGTCCTGTGCTACTTCAAATAAGTAACCATTAACAATTAATTTATCGCCTGCTTTAATTGTTCCAGTTTTAGCTGTGCCATCAGATACAGTGAATTGAGTGGCTCCTTTTGTACATTTTACCTTATAAGCAGTAGCAGTTCCAGCTGTTGCTGAAGCATTCTCAGGTGTATTTTGACTCATAAATGAGTTCATTGTATATACTTTTCCTATTTCAGCTTCTTTTAGAGCATCGCTATCACCTTTATAGCATGCTTTAGCAAAGTTATCTAAAGTATTATATTTGTACAAAGTGTCAACAGCTAGAATTAAGTTTCTATTGTTATCTCTTGGTGCTTTCTTTTTGTCTAATGCTTTAGCCACATTCGCAATATCACCTATAACAGGGTTTGCTGATACAGCTACTTTAGAACCCGCCTTTTCAATTCCTACTGTTAATAAATCAACATCTACAGCTTGAGCGATTGCACTTAATGCTGGTGTTATTACTTGCTCACTAAAGTCTTTTATGTCTAATGTCATCTCTTTTGATGTTACTGGAATTGTAACATCTCTATATCTGTCTAGTTTAACAGGAACAGAACCTTCTGATAAATTTTGTTCCTCTGTTTCTCCTATAAAGTTCTTAGCAACAAATTTGCTTGGCTTTCTTACTGTTATAGTATCACCTACTTGTACGAACTCCTTTGAATAATCTCTATGAACTAAGTTAGCCATAGTTAAATTTGATTCTAATACCATTAATGCTTCATTTGCAATTATTTGTGGTGTTAATATTTGATTTCCCATATTTTATTCCTCTTTCTTTTTAATTATTTTGTTTTCTCCATTGCTTGTATGTGTTGTAATCCATTTGATTTGGGTCCCCACTTACTTTACTTTGTGGACCTGGAGTAGCCCCTGAAAATATTGGTAAGGTTTTATCGCTGTCAAATAAATAATCATGACTTTCTTTGATGGAGTTTATTTGGTCCTCTAATCCATCTACGATTTCGAATTTGTCATTATATTTAACCTTTTCCATGTCTAGCATTTTACTTAAAATACTAGTGTCTTTTGCTTTATACTTAGATAAAGCTTTGTCTAAAGCATTTTGCTTTTTGAAAACTTCAATTTCCTTAGAACCTTCTGTTTTTCCTCTTTCATACTCAGATTTTTTAATAGCTTCGACGTCTACTTTTTCAAGTTCTGCTATTTTGTTATTCTTTTCTGAAATGGTAGTGTCTTTAACATTTATTTGTTCTGTTAAGTCATCTACCCTTGCTTTTAAAGATGTAACATCTTTTCCTGCTTCTGCCATTATTTTTTCAATGGCATCTGTTTCAAGTCCTAAATCTTCTAAAAATTTTCTTTTCATATTGTTCCTTTCTCCTACTACGAACTTTTACGTGTTTTTCTTCACGATGTAGTTATGCACTTGTTCACGACCTGCATATAGTCGATTTTGGATATAAAAAATAGAAGTCCATTTTTGAACTTCTATGATTTAACTATTTAATTATCTTTGAGGGTTAGGATTTGCACCTAACATTATATGTAGGAACTCTGTAACCAGCCTATCACATATATTCTAAATTACATAAGCGTCTACCTATTCCGCCACCTCATATTTTTTATTAATCTTCTATTTTTCTGATTATTCTTTCTTCTGGTATTGGAGATATACCTGCTATATAACATTGTTCTCCGCCTATACTTTCCTGTATGTCAGTTATAACTACAATACAACCATTAGTTAGTTCAACCTTATCTCCTATCTTATATTTCATAAATATACTCCTTTCCAAAATATTTTACACAATTAGGTGTATAATGGCATTTACTGCCTCTTACTACTTCTAACGTACTATTATTTTTTATTGTGTATGCTTCTAAATCATCGGCAAAACTATATGATATTTTCTGTTCTTTTAGTACTTTCTCAATCTCTTCTTTTGTTCCATCAAAAAGTATTTCTAAAATATCATCTATTTCCATTATTCCACCTCCTCATATCAAAATATCTTTTTATTATTTTATTTATATATATGTGTCTCTCATTATCTCCTATGTTCTTCAATCTTTTATAGTAATTTGTATTTGTGCTCGCTATTTTAGCTTCTAATTTTTCATGCAATAAAGTATCTATTAAAAATTCCTTTGTGTTTTTATCTTGTTTTCCTATTTCTATTTTTGTTATTTCCTTACATTCTCCCCAAGGATACTCAATATATTTAGTCCTTCCATTATCTCCTATCCTTGGATTATATTCTGGATTCTTGGGGAATTTTATATTCTTTAGCTCATTACTACATATATTATCGATTTGTTCTTGTGATATAGTATAAGCACTTCTTTGCGCTCTTTTTTCTTTTATTATTATATCACTTTCTTTAGGTTTTGTCACATTTTTATAGTTTTTTATATGTTCTCTGCTGTAATCTCTTTTTAAGTTGTTTTCCTCTGTAAATGTATTTAATCTGTCTTGCCACTCTCTTGCCTTTGAGCTAGCTTTTTTATACTGTTCTTCATCAAGTGATTTTTTGGCGATTACTTGTTTCCTTTTCCACTTACGAACGCCACTTTCTAAATATCTTTGTTGTTGTGTCTTTTCATATTGTTCTTTATTCTCATCGTAAGTAAATCCAAAATCTTCTTTTTTGGTTGAGCCATACCACACTGTAAATAAGTGTTTACAATTGATACCTACTATTCCTTGAACATCTCCATAATTGCAGTGTTTCATAAAATCAGGAAGTTTCTTTTCTTCTTCTGTAGCCTTTCCATCGTAGTTCCAACAGAAGAATTGTAATTCTTGCCACCAAGCGTGATTTGTGTAATCTTCTCCTCCATCGCCAGTTCTTGCTCCAAAGTGATTAGTAACTCTTACAATGTGATTGCCACTTTCTTTTATTACTTCTTCATTCACTTTGCCAGCTAAGCCTCTTGTTGCAACTAACAAGTCTCTTCTTACTGTTCCTACAACGTCGTAATTTCTTATTAAGCCATTTTTATCTTGATAGGTAAGTATAGATATTCCTTTATCTCCTAACTTTTCTAAACTCTCTAATATTGCTTCTTGATAACTACAAACTCCAGCATTTGTTTTTATATATGTTTCTGTAGCAATATCTGTATATGTCTGTTTTACTTGTTCTTGTATCGTCTTATTTAAACTCAGAAAAGTCTTTTCTGCTTCATTGTAACTATAGTTTATAAGATTTTGTATATTTACACTATTCATAATCTTTTCAGGATTCAATAATGCATTCTTTTGAGTTGCAATATTCAGCTGGTCAACTGGTATTGAATTTACACCAATGTCTTGCATAGCTTTTAATAACTCTTGTTTTGTTTTTCCTGTATATTCTTCTAATAGCTTTAATGTTTCATTATTTAAGCCACCAAGTTCTTTTAGTTTTTCAAAATACCAATAGTCACTATTAATGAACTCTTCATTCAAATTAAAATGTTTTGCAATTTTTTCTATCAGCTCTAATTCCATCTTAGAATATATTGTTAAGATTGGTTTAATTGCACTTTGTATTTTATCTTCTAACATAAACTATTCCTCTTGTACATCGTTAGGTATTTGTTCTGTACTTCGTTCTCGCATTTTATTTACATACTCTGTTGCTTCTTCTTCAGAATAATCTCTTGTTTGTACGAAGTATTCAATATCATCTATTAATCCAGCATTTTTTTCTACTAATGCTTGTGCTTGTTTCTTTTCGCTGTCAACCAATATGCTATCGTCCCAGTCAAAGCTTACATCAGCACCGACTTTATGTTTTATTCCATATAAACTCATCAAAACATCTATACTATAAACCAAATCTTCTAACGCTGTTTGCAATGCTCCTTGAATATCTGATACAGTTACATAATAGTCTTGTTTGCTTGATTTAATTTCTGTCGCTGTTTTTTCAACGTTTTCTATTTTTGAAATAGTACCAAACGCCAGTCCACATTGACTTTCACATTGTCTTAATAATTCATTTAACCCATTAAATAGTGACGTGTCTCTTATTTCTGGACTAAATACATTCCATTTACCTGTTTTATCTCCGTCAATATCAATCGTTCTATATAATCTTTCTTTACCTTTTGGCAGTATTGGATTTCCTGCTTTATCCTTCTTAAACATTAGCTCGTCAACATCAATAGCAAGTTCAGATCCTTCGTATTCCCACAAGGTCCTACTAAACTGCTTGTCTATTTCTGCTAATGTATCAATGGCATTTGCAAATATTGCAACACCCACAGGACTAGTATTATCAACAGGATTTGCAATAGGTATTTTAAAATAGCCACCTAGTAATCTATTAACATTGTTTATTTCCAACTCTTCTTGAATATTTGCCCATTCTGGTACTTGTGAAAGCATAATTTGAGCACCCAATATGTTAGAATTATGTACTGTAGTTTTATATGCTTTGTTCTTTATTGTAAGTGTAGTATCTTCCAGTTCTTGATATTCAAGTCTAGTATAAACATCTTTTCCTCTTGTAATTTGATCAATAAAAATAGCACCTAGCAATTCACCAGTGCTATCAAATTTTGTAGGTATAAATTTATCTGCTTGAATACAGCTAACCTTAATTTTTCCGTTGCTATAAAACGGCTTAAAAAATATTCCACCCTTTCCAAGGGCGTATTCTGTATTAATTCTTATATTTTTAATAAATCTCTGATATATTTTATCTATTTCTTTATCATCAACTTTTGTTTTAAGTTCTATTGTTACAGCCTTTGCAACTTTTTCACATATTGTCTTTGCAACATGAAGTGACTTAACCTCTTCATTTAGCCAGGGTGCTCTGCCATTATAAATGTTTGACCATCTTTCAATAGCAGATAGTACCTCATCACTTGTTGATATATCTATATTAAAATCTTTTGCTATATCTGTTGTATTAAACATTTTACTTATTGCTCCTTTAATAAAATTTACTATTCTTTCAAACATTGTGTCCTCCTATGCTACTCTGCTATACTGTCTTAAATATCTTTCCCAGCTATACTCAAATGCATCTAGTGTGTCTATATCAGATGTGCCATCATCTAGTCTTTCATCTTTTCCTTGTTCTTTCGGTTTGTCGCTATATACTGCATTTTCGAAAGCTAACTCCAAAGTCTTACAGTCATGAGTCATAAAAAATCTGAAACTAGCCATCAAACTTGTCGTACATCTAATTCTATCAATTATCTCATTCTTTATACTGTTCCTAATAGTTATGTGTGGATATTTAATCGACACCATTGTTTTTATTCCATTTATTAGCGTTTGTTCTGCACTATCTGGATATATTGTACTAACTTGTCCATATTTATTTTGAACTCTCTCAATAAATAGATCTATAGCTTTATATAACTGTTGAGGTGTCATGCCTGTTGCTTCTATTCTTTCAGACATTAATGCCGTAAGCTTTGAATAATTATTCTTTATTCCACTTGCAACAAATGTATGTGCTGAACCGTTGCCACCAAAATCTATTCCAATTTGAATAATGTCATAATCTGGTGTTTCTGTATAGTAAGCTTCTTTATTGTCGCTATAAACAGTATAAATAGAGCCTTCTGCTGTTACCCACAATCCAAGAATATTTCTCTTATAAAATACTCCTACAAACATTCTCTTATATCTTTCTTTTACAGCCTCAGACAATGTCAAATTGTCGTCCATTGTGAAATGTAAGTATAGGATATTTTTCTCTTTAATTTTATCTATGTACTCTAATTTAAACCAATGATTTGGACTTTTAGGATTACAATTAAACCAAAACTTCGCACCCTCTACACTTAATCTTGCTATACCTTGCTCTACAAATGATTGTGGCATTAGGGCAACCTCATCAAAGAATATTCCAGCTAATGTCATACCCTGAATCAAGTCTTGACTTGATTCATCTTTTCCTCCAAATAAATAAAAATAGTTAGTCTTACCATTTTTGCTAACTATTATCAGATTTTCACTTCTTTTATGTTCATATTTATATTTTAGAGAATGTAGTTGTTTCTTCAATGTATTTATTACATTTCTATTTAATGAACCGATTGTTTTCCCACAGATAGCAAAGTCACATTCATCATATTTTTCCATAGCCCACATTACGAAGCTTGGTGCCATACTAATAGTTTTACCACTTCTTACTGCTCCATCTGCTATTATTCCATCTTTACCTCTCATTGGAGAATTATCATTCCACCAAGTAAATACTTTTTGTTGCTTATTAGACATTGGTTTCCACTTGAAATTAGCCTTGTTTTTCTTCTTCACTCCAAATGTCCTCCGTCTTATTGTTTAATGCTTCTATAAATGAATTGTCTTCCTCTTCTTCATCTTCTTTAGGTTCTAATATATCATTTAGGTCTTTTAATGCAGATGTTAGCTCTTTTAGCCCTTTTCTATCTATAATGTCTATATATGATTTTATTTCTTCCTCTTCATTTATTATTTCTTTACTTGGCTTACACATATCATAATTGTATTCTACTATCTTTGTCTTTTTCTTATTTCTTGCTATATGCATATTAAGTTCATTATTAGCTTGCACTATTTTACTTAGTAAATCATTTGCTACATCTTTTACTTGTATTATTTTATTAGCTTCTTTTTCTGATTCCTTTTCAAGGACTTTTTCTATTACTTTAGTACTTTTTTTGTCCTCTTTTAGTACCTTTTTTTCTTTCCATCCTTTTGTACTCTTTTTGGTACTTCCATTTTGTTTTATTCCTTTATCTTTTAAGAAGCTACTTACCGATTTATAATCACCTAATATATAATCTTTTTCTAACTGCTTCCAATCATACTTAGCCACCTCGCTCACCTACTTTGTCTTTAACTCTCTATTTGTATTTATTGCATTATCGTTTTCATAGTTTTATGATTTTTAAGAAAATCTTTTGCACTCCAATATTTAAGTCCTTTTTCTTTGCACTTTTTTATATATTCTTCTGCTGTCTGTTTTGTCCACTTCATATTTCTTTTCCTCTCTTTCACACTGCTTATTATATCTGCATAATTCACACTTATATTTCATACAGTTCGTATAATTAATCTTTTCTTTCATAGTACGCACACTTTGTTATGACTACGTCATTTAAGGCAGATATTCTTATCTCGCATAGATCCTTATCTTTGTTTTTACAATTCTTACAATTTTCTTTTACATATTTCTCATATCTTTCTTCGTTAGTCATAACAACACCTCTTTCGTTAATTTATAAAGCACTATAAAATGATGTAACTGCACATCAATTTATACTATTTTACGGCACTAGGAGCTCCTATACTAGAAAGGAGCAATTACCTATAACCTAGATTTATAACTTTATTGTTATCGTAAAAATTACTAAAAACGCTATTTGTTTTCGTATAATAGTAAACCACTCTTTGTAATTGCATCTAGCATCGCCAAAAGAGTAAAAGCTTTGGTTGCGATGGTTAGAGTTGCACTAACTATCTTCAGCTTATGAGACTGACGAGATTTCTGGTTCTCCACAATCGCAATATGTAGGCAATGTATTTTAGCCCATTGCCTTAAAGGCTTACTATATTTCTATTTATATGCCTCTAATATAGAAAAAGGTTAAGGCTTAACTAGAATTGCCTTTTATATACGAATCTTATGAAAGGAGTGTGCCTAGTAGCAACATATATATCAACTTATCTAGTATCATTAATAACAACAAAATAAAGAGCCAACATTTAGTCAGCTCTCATTTATCTTTTTTCACACTACTATTGTAACACTTTTTATGGTAGCATTCAGTAGCATTTGGTAGCATTATTTTATATTATCAAAAATATTTAAAGCAATTCCATTCATCCTCTTTATATGCTCATAATTGTATCCCATTTCTGCAGCAATAACTACCAGGCTTTTTCCTTGTATATAAAACTTATCCAGTATATTTTTGTATGGTTGTTTTACCTTATCTAATTGCTCTAAAATTTGCATTTGCTTTCTATTTTCCTCTTTTACTTTTTCAAGTAGTTCATCTATACTATCTATCAGTTCTGCGATTTTTTCCGCTTCGCTATCTTGTATCTCTCTGCTTCCCTTTGGCATATCTGATAAAACACTAATCAATTTATTTATACTTGATTTATATTGCTCAATATACTCTATTCTACCTTTTATCCACTCTTGTGTATGTCTATAACCCTTTAAATCTTCTCTGTTCATTTGTACCTCCTACAATTTATATCTTTACATTCTCTGGATGCACTGTTAGTTTGGGTGGTTCAATCTGCTGTTTTAGCACTCCTAGTTGATACAGACTGAACGTTTCCTTATATCCGTACTTCTTATTTTTGTATAGAAACGTTGTTGCATTGTTTCTTTTTACAAACTCATATTCTTGTTTATCCTTTATTACTACTCTTGGTATCTTCATATGTTTTCCTCTTTCTTTTTCAAATTCAATACATTTTATACTTGTTTTTGAGAACTTCACTTAATTTTTTATATAAACTTTACTGTTTTTTGTTTATTTTGTAATTTATAATAATTCTTGTAATGTTTTTATTCTTTCATCAGTTCTAATCTCTAAACACCATAATACAGTTTCTTCTTCTTTAGTTTTTGATTTTTCTCTTCGTCTAGATATATCTTCTAATTTACCTTTCAATTCTTCTATTGTATCTTCTATTTTTTTCTTTGAAATATAATTCTTATCTACATAGTCTAAATCTAATTGTTTTGAGTATTCTTCATTCTCTTTTTGTAGTTTTTTTATATATTCTTTATAATGTTCAATTTGTTTGTTTAATATATAATACTGTTGATTTTCTACTATATATGCAACAGCACTTCTCTTTGATTTCTGACCATCTTCATATCCTTGCATATATCCTAACGCTTCATTTTGTGCTAATGCTATCATTTGATAATTATTATTCCTATCTTTTTTTAATTCTTCATTCTCTTTTTTTAATTTTTCTATTAGATTTAATAAAATTTTAAATCTAATTTGATGATTTTCAAAGCTATCTTCTTCCGTTATTCCTAATGCCTTCAATAAATTTTCAGTATCAAAATCTACACTAAAACTAACTTCTTTGTTTTGATAATATTCAATAGCTTTCTTTTCTTCCTCGTTCATAGCTCACTCCTCACAGTAATGTAAAATATCATTTTCCATTTTATATGTTTTTTTAGTATGTATATCTACATAGTATATTATCTCATTTTTGTAATCATCTTTAACAGGTTCTATTGTGATTGTCCCACTTGTAGTTATATTCAACGCAATACTTATTATTGCAATGAGTGTTCCTGCAAAAAATCCCAAAATAAATCCTCCCAATCCATCCATAATTTATTCCTCACTTTCCAATAGTTTTTGCAGAACTCTCTTTTGCTTGCCTAACTGTATTATTACTGCATCATTGTGTTCATAAGCTATCATTTTGTTTATTTCTTCTATCTTGTCTTTTATTTTTTGCTTTGGAATATAATTATTATCTACTATATTTTTATTTTTTTCTTGTATATCTCTAAACTTTTCGTATGTTATTTTAGATTTTTTTAATTCTTCATTCTCTTTTAATACTCTTTTATAATCTGATAAAATATGTTCCAAACTTATTAAATCTTCTATATCTAATATTGCTGTTATATTTTCATCTTTTGCATCTATTTCTTCTTTAGATAATTCTATTATTTCTTCTATGTTCTTTATATCTTCTTCTATACTATTTCCTTTCACTAGAACACCTCCTAATTTTTTGCTTTAAAATTATAGATTGGTTTTATTATTTTTTTAATCTCCACTGTGTCTTGTATATTCTCTATTATTTCTTGCATAGATTTATACACAAACGGAGCTTCATCTATCGTTTCTTCTACAACTGATGTTGTATATATACCTTCCATAGCTTTTTTAAATTTTTCTAGTTCGAACGTTTTTTTTGCTTTCATTCTTGACATTATTCTTCCTGCTCCATGTGGTGCGGATTGATTCCAGTCCTTATTTCCTTTCCCTGCCGCTATAATACTTCCATCTCTCATATTTATTGGTATTAGAACTTTTTCACCTTTTTTAGCTGATATAGCTCCTTTCCTCACTATATTATCTTCAAAAGATATATAATTGTGTATTGTTTCAAATCTATTGTTCATAATAGGTGGATAATCTATTTCTGGAACATATGTTAATTGAAAATAGTTCATTAAAATTTCTTTTGCTATTTGCAATCTGTTCAAACTTGCATATTCTTGACATATTTTCATATCATGTAAATACATTTCTCTATATTTTCCTTCTAAATAGCATAAATCTTTTGGCAAATTAGGTTTATTGTTTTTATATTCTTTCTCTAATTCTTTTAATGCTTTTTGTATTTCTGATTTTTTCCCTTGTTGTTTATATTCATTAATTAATTTTTCTTTTTTATAAAAATATTCTTCTTTTCCAGAACATAATTCTATTGCTAAGTTTTGATAATAGTCAGCTACTTGTTTGCCTAAATTTCTACTTCCTGTGTGTATTACTAAATATTTGTTACCTTCGTCATCTATATCAACTTCTATAAAATGATTTCCACCACCTAATGTTCCTAATGCTCTAGCAAATTTTTTACTTTCTTTTAATTCTCTCAAACAATACAATTCTTTTATTTTTTCAAAATCCATTATTTTTTGTTTTCTTATATTTCTTCCTGCTGGTATATATTCATTTATTATATAGTCTAGTTTCCCTAAATCTAAATTGATATTACCTAATTCTACACATAGCATTCCGCAGCCTATATCTACTCCAACAATGTTTGGTATAACTTTATTTCCTAAATCGGCTGTAAAACCTATTACACAGCCTTTTCCAGCATGTACATCTGGCATTATTCTTACTTTACAGTCTTTAAATGGTTCTTGCTCTAATAATTCATCTATTTGTTTTATTGCTTCTTCTTCAATATTTTTAGTGAATATTTTTAAATCTCTATTAGCTGTTTGCACTATGTATCACTCCTCTCTAATTCTTCTAAAATTCTATCAATAGCATAACAATAAGGATAATTTCTATTGCCCATACCTTTTAAAGTATTTGACCAGTCTTTTAATAATGTTTTATTATACTCTAAATCATCATTGTATTGTTTATGTTCTATATAATACTTATACCAATATTCGCTTTTTTCTGTTGATGTCATAGTTTTGTCTAATATTTCAGTTATTGCCTTTCTTAACTTTAAATTGTTTTCATCTAAATTACTGTCAGTAATCATTACCCAACAATTTTGTAAAGTATTTTTTGTTTCTTTAGATATTTTCTCTTTGTCCATATCTTATTTACTCCTTTACTGCTAAATTTGCTTTGATTAAATCATATAATTTTTCTAAGCACATATTATCGTTTTCTCTTTCTTGTCTATACACAATCTTTCTATTCCACGTATTTATATAAATATAAGTTGCACCATCAAAATTTCTTTCAGTAAATTTATATTATCCACAATCATCAAAGTATTTAAAACCATAAAGAATATTTAATTCTTTATTTTTAAAACCACCTGCCATTTAGCAATCGCCTCCATTCTCTGAAAGCAATTCTTCTATAATAGTATCTAAATCTATATTTGCCATTGCTGGAAGCCAATTTTTATATTCATTTGTCTTTATTATATAAAATGAATTTTTTTCAAAGTTTACCACATCTTTTATTTGATAAAACATATCTGTGTATTTTTGAATAGAAAATTTTGTCATTATTTCCTTATTATAGTCAACATTTTCCTTTATTTCTATATCAATGTTTGGTTTTTTATCACAAATTACTAACTCAAATATAGAAAATCTATTTACAATTTTCGGATATATTATAACTTTTATAAATTTATTTTCTTTATTAAATATTTTGCTAAAATATTTAATAAAAACTTGGCTATATTTTTTTAAATCATTTATTTTTACTTCTTTTAAATCTACATCATCTCTTATTTTTAACATATCTATTCTCCTCCTACTTTATAGCAATTAGCCTCAAACTGTTCATGTGTTAGTATTTCTAGTAATTCATATTCTCCATTTTTAATACTTTCTATTAATTCTTTATATTTAACGTCTGATGTACATTCATCTATTCCTAAAAACATTATCGTTTTATCAATTCTAACCTTTAGAACATCTTTATTTTCTACTAAATCTATTAATTGTTTGCTGTGTTTTACTATCACCTTTTTAAACATTTCATTACTGTAAAGTACGTCTTCTTTCATTCTAAAATCATTGATATAAATAATTCCGTCAAATCTATATATTCCAGCTTCATAATCTATGCTTTTAATTTGAGCTATTCTTCCATCTTTTGTTCTCACATATTCTCCAACTTCTATCTTTTCCATATAGCCTCCTATCTTTCTGGCATTTCAAATATATATGGTATAATTTTTATTTCAACATAATTTCGAGTTAGTTCTTCTTGTGTTTTTGAATTAGCCCTTTTGTATATTTCTTCTGATGAATATCTACATGCTATTTGTTGTAATACTTCTTTTGCTCTTTCTTCTGTTGAATATTCTCCTAATTTAAAACTATTGTACTCATTCAAAAAAACATATACTATTCCTTCTTGATTAATTCTGCATAATTGAATATTATTAAAATTTAATATTCCATTTTTATCTTGACTTATTATTATCATATTTATCTCCTTTCTTATTGCTGTAGAGCATCTATAAGCTCTATCTGTTGTTCTACTTTATTTTGTAATTCGTTAATTTTTTTCTGTTTATTCTCAGAATCTATCATTTCAACTGCAATAAAATATATGATAATGCATAATGCTATTAATGTCATACATATGTAACATGTGATATTTTCAATCGTTTTTCTATAATCCATTGTTTAACTCCTCCAATTCTACTATTACCTTACTACTATTCGAATACTCAAAGCTGTCAGTAAAGTTAGTTACTATTTTTCTATTATCGTCTCGTAGGACTCCTGCTTGTACTAATGCATCTAATATAAACTTTTTAGCAAAGCAAATATTGTCTAAGTCTCTTCTTTTATTCTCTTCTATCCATGTAAAATGACCAATTACGGGCTTGTCTATTTTGATATTCCCTAATTGCTGTTTTATGCAATTAATTATGTATTGCTGTTCTTTCTTTTTTGCTTCAGCTCCTGCATACTTGTTCGTTCTGTTATATTTTGTATATTCGTTTACTCCCATAAGCCTTTTATTAATTTCAAATTTATATCTCATCTTTTGTCCTTTCCGCTAATGTATCAAAACTTATTTGACCATCTGCTAATATTCCGTGTAATCTATCTAAACTTATTTTGTGATATTCTGGATCTATCTCTATTCCCAAAAATTGTCTTTCCAGTTCTTTAGCAGCTACACAAGTTGTTCCACTTCCGCTAAAACAATCTAGAACTATATCGCCTTTATTACTTGAATTTTCTATAAGTGTTTTTATTATTGACAAAGGTTTAATTGTTGGATGCTTGTATTTTTTCTTGTCTTCTACATTGCACTTAGTCGTCCAAACAGTTCTTTTATTTTCTACTGTTCCTTTAAGTTCTACGCCTTTATCTCTAAAAAATAAGCAATATTCTTTATCACATAAATACGTCCCATTAATCGTAGGAACTGGATTTGTTTTGTGCCATATTAATATTTCGTACAAATTGGTCTTTGCTAAGAAATAGTCTAAATACTTCTTTATTTGAGCCTTAGAACACCATATATATATATTAATTCTCTTCATTACCCTGCAAAATTCATCTAATATTTCTTCATTTATTCCTCTATCGAATTTTCCCTGAATGTTATCTAAAAATCGAGTTTTCCTATCTTTCAAAATTCCTGCTCCAGTTGTTATTATTTCGTATGGTGGATCTGTAATAATTAAGTCAATACTTTTATCAGGAATATCTTTTATTAACTTATAACTATCTCCTAATGTTATTGTATTTAACATGTTTTCAAATTTCATCTTAATTCTCCCTTTAAATTCAGTTCAATTTGTTTTCCTTGGTTATTTGTAACATATTTGCACTTCTTAACTCCCCTAAAATAGACACTCTCTAATTGTTGACAGCCTCTGCATAGTCCATATCTCAAGGCTTTTGCACAGATACCTTGTAACTCTGGATATTTCATAACTTATTCCTCTATATCAAAACCATGAGCTTTATACCAATATCTTTGTCTTTCTTTTTGTAGCTGTAAATCTTCTGTATATCTTTTTGCTCTGTCCTTCCATTCTTTAAAGCATTCAGGGCAATAGGCTCTTCCTAATACAAAAATCAAATACACATCATCTTGCATTATTTTACTGCAATCATCACATATTGCTAATCCTCCCCAGTCTAGACAATCTTCTATTGTGCATTTAATGTATGAATATCCTTGTTTTGTATAATTTAATTTTACTTTTTTCATTCACGCCTCCTAATAGATCCTTGAAATGTGATTCATGTTCAAAGCTTCAAAACCCTTTAGCGTTCTTTCGTAAACAGCTACTGTCTTGCCCGTATACTCACATTTCTTTTTATCTATCGCTTTAACCATTCCCATGTCTGCTAATTCTGACAAGCGTGGCGCGGTGTAATTCCTTTCCGTGCTAGGAATAAACCCTAAATCAAATAACTCCACAGCTAACTCTTTGGCCGTTTTAGGCTTGTCTAATCTATTCAATATCTGTATATATCTTATTTTTGTTTTATCTTGTATGTCATCAAAACTCATTTGTCTTGTAGTTTGTGTTATTGTACTCATTTGTTTCACTCCTTCCGTTACAAACCTAGCTCTTTTAAAGTATATTTCTTATTTACTTCCATTCCTTTATACATGCTATTATCTGTTATGTATGGAAAAACTAGTTTATCATTGTCCTCACAAACTATTCTTATATAGGGATTTATCTCCGTTATTTCTTTTTTCTTTTGTATAAATTGTATTCTTTTTCTGAATGGTCTAATTACCTCTGCTAAATATTTCTTTTCTGTTTCATCAAGTACTTCTTCTCTCTCAAATACTGTTTCGTATTTGACTGGTCTTTCGACTTTGACTATGTCGTTCTTTTCCTCTCCATCTACATCTTTCAAATCCTCTGGGTAATATCTTAATGATGTAAAGAGATCGTTTCCATACAATTTATCTCCAGATACAATTTTCTTTAGTCCATTTCTGTATGTAACTATATCTCCATCCTTTAAGTCTGATTTTATAAATTTTACTTTTGTAAATTCATCTTCTCCCATCCACCATAATTCGTTTTTTTCAAGTGAACTACATTTATAGTCTCTATCACTAATTTCCTCTATTTTTACAATCTCTCCAATATTAAACCCATGTCCATGTTTTTTGGCTATTACTTTTACTTTATCTCCAACTTTAAATTTCATTTATTTTTCCTCCTCTTTCCACTTTATTTTCCCTAGCAATATATCTTTTATTGCTCTTATTTTTTCTATTTTACTTAATTTCATAAATTCTTCTTTATTCATACTAATACCTCATAACTCCTGTAAATTCACTATTAGGTTTATTAAATTTTAAGTTTACTTTTCCAATCTCTCCAGCTCTTTGTTTTGCTATTTTTAACGTTACATCTACCACATTTGATTCATCTTCTTTTTCCTGATATAAAAACCATACATTGTCTGCATCTTGTTCTATACTTCCACTTTCTCTTAAATCTGCTAAAGTAGGTTCTGCTTTTGTTGCATTTCTATTTAGCTGACAAAGTCCGATAATTGGTATGTCTAGTTCTAAACTTAATAACTTCAATGTTCTTGTTATGTCTGCAACTTCTTGCTCTCTTGATGGTAGTTTTTTGTTATTCTTTATAAGCTGTATATAGTCTATTATTACTAAATCTAATTGATTTTTATTTTTCAGTTTTCTTATTGTTGTTTCTATTTTTTGTATCGTTGTAGTTCTTGAAATTAAAGTTATTGGCAAATTTGATATATCTTCCGAAACATCTCTTATTTTTTCAAAATCTGCTTCTTCTAAAGTTCCTCTTCTCATTTTATAAGAGTTTATTCTTGCTTTACTTGCAATTAATTTTTGTATCAACTGTGTATCGCTCATTTCTAAACTCATTATTGTTACCTCTTTGCCTTTTCTTGCTATGTTCTGTGCTATTTGTAATGCAAGTGTTGTTTTTCCTACTCCTGGTCTTGCTCCTATAACAGTAAATTCTTGATTGTGCAATCCCAATATTTTGTCATCTAAATCTGTTATTCCTGTGTATAAAGAATAGTCGTTTCTGCTGTTATAGTTGCTTTCAATAGTTCCTAGAGTATTAACTACTTTTTGTACAAATGTTTCTGTTTTCTCGTTTACTTGCACAATATTGTTTATTTGTGTTTTTATATCTTCTGCAAGTATATCAACGCTTTCGCACTCCAGTACTTCTTGTAATTTTTTCTGTAATAAACTGAACAGTTTTCTCTTTTTCGATAATTCCATTAAGCTGTTATACACATTTTCTGCACTTGATGTTCTTATGAAGTCCCCCAATGAGATTATATAATCTAACACTTGTTTTCCATTTGCCTTAATCTTAGACTTAATCGTCAGCATAGATATTTCTTTATTTTCTGCCTTTAATTCATTAATTGCACGTATAATTTTTTTGTTACGTTCATTAACAAAATCTTCTTCACTAAGAGAATATTGTTCTTGCTCAAAAATTAGATAATACAACATTGCTCTTTCAAGCTCTTCATCGTACATTTTTAGCCTCCAGTATTCTGCGAATATCTTCTTTTTTCAACTTTCCTTGCATATACGCAACATATTGTTCTTCAGTTAAATCACTTGAATTAAAGCAAAGTTCTTCTTCATCTTTCGTTTCTTGTTTTTCTATTTGCTTAAAGTCATATCCATCTTTTCTAGCCCAATTTCTCAGTGTTGCCAAACAATCCTTATATTTCTTCCCTGTACTTTGCATATAATCATCAAGTTTTTGTATTCTCTCTTGATAATCTTTTGGAAAAATCTCTATTAAATTTTCGTATTGCTTATCAGTAAAAAATACATTTTGGTATTCGCCATATTTTCTTTTTATATTTTCTTTTTTTAGTTTAGTTTCGTTTAGTTTATTTAATGTGTTACTATCTTGCGTACTAACTTGCTTACCAACTTGCACACCATCTTGCGTACTAATTTGATTACTTTCTTGCGTACTTTTTGCTATAGTATGTATTTTATAACTAGTCGCTTTTGTGCCATTTGCCTTAAAATCTATTAATCCTAATTGTTTTAGTGAATTTCTAGCCTTTAGAACTCCAGAACGTGACATTCCAGTGTTTAATTCAAGCAATATATTCGGTACTGTAAACCACTCTATCCAAGCACATTTATTGTTTATGTACATCAATGCATTCCACAAAGCAATTTGTCCTGTAGATAACTGTTTAACTTGTACTAAATCATAGAAAGCTTTAATTTCAGCTATGTAATTCATCTTGTCTTGTTTCTCCTTTCGTACAAATAAGGACATAGAAACCTTATAAGAATTTTATAAGTTGTATCCTATGCCCTCCTTTCTTTATAAATAATTTCGACCTATTAATCTTATAAATTCTTCTCTTGTATGATTTTCTTCAAATTTCTTTTGTGCTTCTCTTTTTAACTTTTTATCTAATACTTTTCCGTATTTCCCATGAACTCCGTATGTACCTCTATGTTCTTCTGATGTTAGCCATACTTTAAGTCCATATTTTTCACTTATCTTTCTATTAGCAGTCCCAAAGAATATGTGATGTTCTTCTAAATTGTATGTTGTTCCTGTTAAGTAACTTTCTTTTCTATCTTGTAATATTGATTTAGCCATTTTTTGCTTGTCCCCATTCTCTTGAATATTGATTCTCTAAAACTCTTATTCTTATCTTATAGACATTTATTGCTTCTTGAGAGCTATCATATAAACCTTTTGCTATATCTCTATCTAGTCTTAGTTTGGCTATTGCTGTTTCTCCTCTTGCTATATCTGCTAAATGTGTTACCGCTTGTCCTTCTGCTCTTAATTCTGTAAGTCTCTTACTTAAGGCCATTCTATATAAATATTCTTTTTGAGCTAGGTCTTTACTTCTCTTTTTCATTTCAGTTACTGCTGTTTCTAATAAGTTATTATATTTTTCAATTTCTTCCCACATATTTACCTCCTAGAAAGGAAGATCATCTTCTGCTGTTGTTTCATAATTTGTTGTGCTAAAATAATCATCTTGTTTTTTTACTAACTTATCTTCTGGTACTTCTACACCATTCTTTATTGCTTCAATAGTTCTTAATTGCATACATTTTGTTGCAAACTTTAATTTTCCATCTTGAGTCTCATATTGTTCTCTTCCAAATACTCCACCAATCAATTTGCCTACAAGTGTTTTTTCATCAAAACCAGTATTAGCAAAATTGTATCCAGCATTTGATTTTTCTATGTTTTCTATTATTCCTTTAAAATATGGTGTGCTGTTGCCTTGTGTAAATTGTCTATATGTGCATTTCCATTTTGCTTGTGCATCTCTCTTTTTAGCTTCATCGAATTGCCTTTGATAATATCCTGCTTGTTCTCCTTCTGCTATATCAAGTGCTAGTATTAATACTTCTGCATTTGTTGTTGGAGTATATTCAATTTTTACTCCTATTATTTTACAAATGTGTCCTCCTAATTTTAATTGTTCAAAATCCCCTGTATAAGCTTGTGCCTCATCATATCCTTGTGGTTTATTCATTCTCTTTTCCTCCTTCAATTTTATTTAATTCATAATAATTTCTTATGGTTGTATCAACCATTTTTAAGTCGTTATCTATTTTTGCATCAAACATTTCCATTGGACTTTTGCAAGTTGTAAATCCATCACTTTGTGTTTCAAAATAATGTTCTTTTCCATCTGTCTTACAAAGCAATACAATTGAAAATAAGCCCTCCAATGTGATTTGATTATCTAACATTTTGCCAGATGTTTTTGCCTTTATTTTGCCTGTATCAGTTGTTTCTGTGTGGTGTAAAAAATATACTATGTAGTCCTTAGGTGTATTTCTCATTATATAATCTATTAGGTTTCTAAAATTTAAAGCTATATCTGTAAATTTGTTGTAGCCCATTTCTTTAGCTCTATCAAACATTTCAAAAGCCATTAAATATTGACTATCATCTATTACATAAGTCTTTACTTTTCCTAACTTTAAACCTTTGATTATATCTGTATAGTGTGCATTTTCTACCGCTGGCAAGTGTTTTCTAAATGGTAATGGTTTTCCAGCTATGTTGAATATTCCAACCTCATTCTCATTAAAATTTCTCAATGAACAACTCTTTCCACTTCCACTTTCTCCTAATATTAAAACTGGTATTCCCATTACTTTATACTCAACCTTTCTCCTCTTGGCTCCAAATGAGCAAAAGATAATTTCTTTCCTTCTTCTAATGCTTGTCTTATTTTGTCTGTGTCATTTTCTACTACTGTTTTTGTGTATTCAGCGGGCACTTCACTATCTATTGTTAATGCTTGCTTTCCGCCATTCTTTGCTATACTAAAATCAAATAAATTAGTTGAGAGCTTTGACTTTCCCATTGTTTTCATCGCATTATAAATACTTGTTTTCAATGTTTTTACTCTATTGTCTAATACCTTTGACCTATTAATTTGCTTCTGTCCCTCTTCTTTGTGAGCATTTGATTTTGCTTCTACCTCTCTAATTATCTTTGCAACATTCTCTATCTTGTCATCCATGTCGCCCTCAATACTCTCTAATGTGTCAAATATCATTTGTTCATCTATATCATCTTGATACAGCATGTTTATTACTTCTTCATAACCATTGCTTAATTCATATAAATTATTCATTACATACCCTCCATTTCATCAAAAACTCTATCTTCATAATCTCTGTCTGCTTCTTCAAGCTCATGTTCGTATCTTGCTTGTCTATCTTCTGAATCCGTTGTTTCTATTATGTAACCATTTACTATTCGTACCATTTGACTTTCCTTTCTAATTCTTGTATAATTAGTACAAGAACATTTATTTATGTGTTTTGTTGAGTTAGTAATTGCTGCCGAAATCTTTTACTAGCTCTTTAATTTTGTTTAAAATACTTTTTTCATTGTTGTAACTATTGCTTTCAGCTAGATTCTTAATTCTTTTAACTAATTCTGAAAGTTCTTCACTATTGAATCTTAAATCTTTGTTTTCGTTATATAATGCCTTATTTTCTTCTTGCCATTGATGTATTTCTGCTCTTTGTCCGTCTATAAGTTTGTCTCTGTTAGCAATTTGTTTTGATTTTGTTTCTATGACTTCCTTTAAATGTCTCTTTCTTTCAAACATACTATTTCACTCCTTTCTTTAATTCTTTTAATCTTAATTTTAGCTTTGCCATTGTTACCACATGCCATATGTAGCATTTATCTAGCTTGTCCATACTCTTCCTCCTTAGTTTAATAATTTGTTTGCTTTTTTCATTGCAAATTTATATATGCTAAATCCGCTTAGTCTATATACTGCTATTTGAACTAATAACAATATTGCTATAAACTTTGTTATTTTAGTTGCAAAATATAATATAAAAAATGCTATTTCAAATAAGTTATACATGTTTATCATCTCCTTTCTACTAACATTTTTGTTATTAAATTTAATGTTGTTTCTGCTTCAATGCGCTTTTTTCGTTCTTCCTCATACAGTTCTTTTGAAACTGTATTTCCTCCAACCTTAATTTTGTATTGTCCTCCTGGAGTCTTTCGATATTCAACTTCTCCATTATTTATCATTTTAAGAACAACCTCATGTCCTACTTTTAAACGTTTCATATACTGCCTTTGACTTATCCATTCTTCCATTTCTTGCCCCTCTTTGTAAATTTTTTTCACGTTTTACTTTAAAAAAATATATTTTGTATAATCTAAATTATTTTCATTACAATACTTAATTATTGCTCCGCAAATTGTAGCTCCTGCTCCTTTTCCATTGCATTTAAACATTTTATTTAAATGTGTACGTTCTACGTTCAAAGCTCTAGCCATTTCTGATTGATTATTGTCAAATTTTTCTTTTAATAAAATTAATAAAGCCTTGATATTTGGTGTCATAATTTCACTTCCTTTCGTGTGATTTTTTTTAACAATCACATATTATCATTTGTGAAAAAAATTGTCAATACTTTTTGTGAATTTTTTTCACATTATTTTTTCGTTGCTTTTTTTCACAATTCGTTATATAATATTGTTAAATTACTTCACACGAAAGGATTTATATTATGTTTGATAAGAAAAAGTTTTCTAATATATTGCAAAAAATATCTGATACTTACGAGTCAATCTCAGAATTTGCTGAAAAATCAAAAGTTAATAGAACTTATATTTCAAAATATATTAATGAAAAATTAGATGCTCCACCATCTCCAAAAGTTTTATTAAAATTAGCGAATAATTCAAACAAAATAACAAACTATGAAGAACTAATGCTCACTTGTGGGTATCTAGAAAAAGACATGGAAATTGAGGAATTATTAAAAAAAACATTTCAGCAGTATCTTCCAACTTTAAAAAAATTAAATGTTGATAATGCATTAATTAATACAATGTATAATCAAATGCTAGAACCCCAAAAATATGCTAAAGAATTTAGCAAAATGGTATCAAAACTTCCTAATGATAAACAAGAAAAAGTATATACCATTAATTCTGAAATGCTACGTAAGTCAAACGAACTTATGGCTAATGCAATAAGCAACATTGGAATATTAACCAAATATGACATCGATTACACACTCTCTAACAAAGTATATATGTGTCCCGTCTATGGTCAAATAAGTGCAGGACAACCAAACTGGGCAGAGGAATGCATTGAAGGAAGATTACCTATTGATCCAAATCTTATGAATATAGTGAATCCAGAAGAATGTTATTTCTTACGTGTGAATGGCGAAAGTATGAATAAAGTTGTAAAAAATGGTGCTTACGCTCTTATTCGTAAAACTGATTGGGTTGATGACGGAGAAATTGCAGTTGTATTAGTTAATGGATATGATGCTACATTAAAGAAATTTAGCAAACAAGGAGATTTTGTTGTTTTAGAACCTATGAGTAATGATCCAAGTTTTCAAACGCAAATTTATACAAAAGATACTCCAATAAAAATAATTGGTAAATACATTGGAAAATTTGAAATGAAGAACTAAAGATAAGTTGTAACAGACTTATCTTATTTTATAGGAGGAATTATGGCAAAGAAAACTAATTTTAAATCAAATGGCAATGAGTATTTTAGAGTATCTAGGACTGTAGGTCATAGAGCTGACGGCACACCTATAAGAAAACAATTTTACGGTGCAGGAATAAAAGAAGCAAACCAAAAAGCTGATGAGTATATGAATAATCTAAAAATGGGACTTACTAATAATAATCAAATATATACTATCAATACATTGTTGCCTAAATGGCTATTTTCGGTAAAAAAAGTTGAAATTAAGCCAACTTCTTTTGAAAGTTATGAGAGTACATACAGAAATTACATAAAACCCTATTTAATTGCTGATTTGCCTATAAAGGATTTAAAAAGCTTAAAAGTACAAGAATATTATAATAAACTATTAGCAGATAATATTTCTGCAAGTAATATCAAAAAATCTCATAAATTATTAAGACAATTCTTCGATTACTCAGAAAGAGAAGGTTATATATTAAAAAATCCTTGTTCAAATGTTGCCTTACCAAAAAATAATAAAAGTACTGAAAAAATTATTAATGAGAGAAAAACCAAATTTCAATATTTTAATGAAGATGAAATAGAAGAATTGTTAAAAATATTTAAAGATACTAGATACTATAACATTATACTATTTGCACTTGGTACAGGAATGAGAAAAGGAGAAATTTTAGGGTTACAATGGTCTGATATAGATTTTGAGAATAAAGAAATACATGTACTACATAATTTAAGTCATGTTGCTGAAATTTCTGAAAATGGACAAAAAAATTATTCTACAGTATTACAAACACCTAAAAGCAACAATTCTATAAGAGTTATACCTATGTCAAATAAAATATTTAATTTATTAAGTTCTTTGCCTTGCAAATCAAATTACGTTTTTTGTAATGAAAAAGGTTCTCATTTTGATATAAAATGGACTGAAAAGTTTTGGCACAATAAATTAAAAAATACTAATATGAAAGATAAAAGATTTCACGATTTAAGACATACATTTGCAACTATGCTTTTATTGAATGGTGCTAATCTAATTCAGATTAAAGAATTATTAGGACATTCATCAGTCAAAATAACAGAAATGTATCTTGATGCTTTACCAAAATCTAAAGCAGAAATTATTAATAAGATAGATTATTTATTAAACTAAAGTGTTAAAATAGTGTTAATTACAAAAATAGCAAGGTGTTACAAATTCATGTAATCCTTGCTATTACTGTATTTATTATTCAATTATATCAGAAACAACTCCTGATCCAACTGTTCTTCCACCTTCACGAATAGCGAAGTTTAATCCGTTTTCGATAGCGATTGGAGTAATAAGTTCGATTGTCATGTTTACGTGATCTCCTGGCATAACCATTTCTGTTCCAGCTTCTAGTTCGATAACACCTGTAACGTCTGTTGTTCTAAAGTAGAATTGTGGTCTGTATCCATTGAAGAATGCAGTATGACGTCCACCTTCGTCTTTAGTTAAAACGTATACTTGTGCTTTGAATTTTGTATGTGGATGTATAGATCCTGGTTTTGCAAGAACTTGTCCTCTTTCAACATCTGTTCTTTGAACACCTCTTAATAATGCTCCGATGTTGTCTCCAGCTTCAGCTTGGTCAAGTGTTTTCTTGAACATTTCAACACCTGTAACGATAGTTTTTGTAGAAGGTTTAATTCCAACGATTTCAACTTCGTCTTGAATCTTAACTTGTCCTCTTTCAACTCTACCAGTAACAACTGTTCCACGACCTGTTATTGTCATAACATCTTCGATAGGCATTAAGAATGGCTTATCTACTGGTCTTGCTGGTGTTGGGATATAAGTATCAACTGCGTCCATTAATTCTTTAATGCATTGATATTCTGGTGCATTTGGATCTGTTGATGTACTTTCTAGTACTTTTAATGAAGATCCTTTTATAACTGGAATTTCGTCTCCTGGGAAACCATATTCTGATAATAGGTCTCTAACTTCCATTTCAACTAATTCTAATAATTCTGGATCATCAACCATATCACATTTGTTTAGGTAAACAACGATGTATTTAACACCAACTTGTCTAGCTAGTAATATATGCTCTCTTGTTTGAGGCATTGGTCCATCAGCTGCAGAAACAACTAATATAGCACCATCCATTTGAGCAGCACCAGTGATCATGTTCTTTACGTAGTCTGCGTGTCCTGGGCAGTCAACGTGAGCATAGTGTCTTTTTGCTGTTTCATATTCAACGTGAGCAGTATTAATTGTAATACCTCTTGCTCTTTCTTCTGGAGCACCATCGATTTGATCGTATGCTTCGTATTTAGCTTGTCCTAATAAGCTTAAGTATTTTGTAATAGCTGCTGTTGTAGTAGTTTTACCGTGGTCAACGTGACCAATTGTACCAATGTTTACGTGTGGCTTTGTTCTTACAAATTTTTCCTTTGCCATTTAATTTTCCTCCTTTTTAGTTAGTCTTGAGTCTTGCTCATGACTATTTATATTTAAAATTAATATCTTATTTCACACCTGCATTTTACTATATTTTCAAGTAAAATGCAAGTGTTATTTTTGTTTTCACAATATATACATATTTGTATATTATTCTGCTTTCTTAGATCTAGAAGCAACTATTTGCTCTAATACAGACTTTGGAACTTCTTCGTAATGGCTTGGTTCCATTGAATATGTTCCTCTACCTTGTGTCTTAGAACGTAAGTCTGTTGCATAACCAAACATTTCTGAAAGTGGAATAAATCCTCTTATTATTTGGTTACCGTTTCTAGCTTCCATTCCTTCCATTCTACCACGTCTAGAGTTAATGTCTCCAATAACATCTCCCATGTATTCTTCAGGAACAGTTACTTCAACCTTCATTATAGGCTCTAATATAACAGATTTTGCTTGCTTACATCCTTCTTTGAAAGCCATAGATGCAGCAATCTTGAATGCCATTTCAGATGAGTCAACTTCATGGTAAGAACCATCAACTAATGTTGCTTTGAAGTCTATAACTGGGTATCCAGCTAATATACCACTCATAGCAGATTCTCTTAATCCATCTTCGATTGGTTTGATGTATTCCTTTGGAACGGCACCACCAACGATTTTGCTCTCGAATTGAACTCCAGAACCTGGCTCTAATGGTTCCATTTCGAACCATACATCACCATATTGTCCGTGTCCACCAGATTGACGAACAAACTTACCTTGAACTTTAACCTTATTTCTGATTGTTTCCTTGTAAGAAACTTGTGGCTTACCAACTGTACATTCAACTTTGAACTCTCTCTTTAATCTGTCTACGATGATATCTAGGTGAAGCTCACCCATACCAGCGATGATTGTTTGTCCAGATTCTTGGTCTGTCCATGTTTTGAATGTTGGGTCTTCTTCAGCAAGTTTTGCTAAAGCTATTCCCATTTTTTCTCCATTAGCCTTGTCTTTTGGCTCGATAGCTATATCGATAACTGGCTCTGGGAATTCCATTGATTCAAGTATAATTGGGTGATCTGGATCACATAATGTATCACCTGTTGATACATCTTTTAGTCCAACTGCTGCTGCAATATCTCCTGCATAAACTTTTTCAATATCTTGTCTATGATTTGCATGCATTAATAGGATTCTTCCTATTCTATCTTTCTTATCCTTTGTAGCATTTAAAATAGTAGTTCCTGTTGTACATGTTCCAGAGTAAACTCTGAAGAAACATAGTTTTCCAACATATGGATCTGTCATTATTTTGAATGCTAATGCTGCAAATGGAGCATTGTCATCAGTCTTACTTTCAACTTCGTTTCCATCTTCATCAACACCTTTGATGTTTGGAATATCAAGTGGTGATGGTAAGTAGTCAACGATTGCATTTAATAATTCTTGAACACCCTTGTTCTTGTATGATGAACCACATGTCATAAGAATTAGAGCGTTTGATATAGTTCCTTTTCTTAATCCTGATTTGATTTCAGCTTCAGATAGTTCTTCACCATCTAAGTATTTCATCATTAATTCATCATCTTGTTCTGCTGCTGCTTCAATCATTTCTTGTCTATATTTTTCAGCATCTGCTTTCATATCTTCAGGAATATCACATTCTTCTATGTCTTTTCCTAAATCGTCTTTATGAATAAATGCTCTCATTTTTATTAAGTCAACAATTCCTTTGAAATTGTCTTCTGCACCTATAGGCAATTGGATTGGAACTGGATGAGCTCCTAGTCTTTCTTTTATTTGGTTTATACAACCATAGAAATCAGCACCAGTAATATCCATTTTGTTTACATATACCATTCTTGGTACCATATATTTGTCAGCTTGTCTCCAAACTGTTTCAGATTGTGGTTGAACTCCACCTTTTGCAGCAAGTACTAGAACAGCACCGTCAAGAACTCTTAAAGATCTCTCAACCTCAACTGTAAAATCAACGTGTCCTGGAGTATCGATAATGTTTATTCTATTACCTAACCAGTGGCAAGTTGTAGCAGCTGATGTAATTGTAATACCTCTTTCTTGCTCTTGGGCCATCCAGTCCATAGTAGCAGCACCATCATGAACCTCACCTATTTTGTGTGTTCTTCCTGTGTAGAAAAGTATTCTCTCTGTTGTTGTTGTCTTTCCTGCATCAATGTGAGCCATTATTCCTATATTTCTTGTTTTCTCTAAAGGAAATTCTCTTCCGTCTCCGGCCATATTTTTTCTTCCTTTCTAAATAATTTTTTCTTTTAATATACATGTAAAATTTCAACTAGAAGCAAGTATAACAAGGCAACCGAATCAAAAATAACGGAGGCGTACGTGGTGTACGTCGAGTATATTTTTAGATGAAGGTTAACGAAGTTAGACGACGCTTATAGTTTAAATTTTTAAAATTTGTAGTGAGCAAAAGCTTTATTAGCTTCAGCCATCTTATGCATATCTTCTTTCTTCTTGAATGCTCCACCATTTCCAGCAACTGCATCCATTATTTCTCCTGCTAATTTTTCTGACATTGTTTTTTCATGTCTCTTTCTAGCATATGAAACTAACCATCTAAGACCTAATGTTTGTCTTCTTTCTGGTCTAATCTCTAATGGTACTTGGTATGTAGCACCACCAATTCTTCTAGCTTTAACTTCTAGAACTGGCATTACGTTATTTAGTGCTGCTTCAAATACTTCTAGTGGATCTTTTTGCTCTTTTTCTTTTATGATATCGAATGCATCATAAACGATAGTTTGAGCAACTGTCTTTTTACCATCTAACATAACGTTGTTTATTAACTTTGTAACAACTTTGCTATTGTATATTGGATCTGGTAAAACATCTCTTTTTGCTATAAATCCTTTTCTTGGCACTTTTCTTCCCTCCTTATAAAATTGATACTATTTTCTCTTACCTAGTATCTTCGGTACTCTAAAAAGTTTAATACTAAGCCTTCGGCTTTTCTTCTTAAAACATTTTTAGTTTAGTGCTATATATCTATGCTAAATTTAAGAACCTTAAATTAGTAAGTTATATGCACCCATATCTAAGTATTATTTTTATTTCTTAGGGCGTTTTGCTCCATACTTAGATCTTCCTTGCATTCTGTCTTTAACACCTGCTGTATCTAAAGTTCCTCTTATAATATGGTATCTAACACCTGGAAGGTCTTTTACTCTTCCTCCTCTTATAAGAACAACACTGTGCTCTTGTAAATTGTGTCCGATTCCTGGAATATAAGATGTTACTTCGTATCCGTTTGAAAGCTTAACTCTGGCAACTTTTCTTAAAGCTGAGTTTGGCTTCTTAGGTGTAACAGTTTTTACTACAGTACATACACCTCTTTTTTGTGGAGATCTTCTATCTGTTGTTTTCTTTTTCATAGAATTGTATCCATGTTGTAAAGCTGGTGATGTTGATTTTGTTGTAGTAGTTTTTCTTCCTTTTCTTACTAATTGATTAATTGTTGGCACTTAAATTTCACCTCCTAATTTTAATTTGCTAGCACAATAAAATAAAGCTATTTATACTAGCTTTATTATTTTACCATATCATGACACTAAAGTCAATGAATTATTATGAAATTTTTCCAGTTTCCGTAAGGGTAAATCGTATATTTTTTTAAAATTCAGAATAAAATATTAATGTATATTTATTACTAAAATTTACTTGACAAAGTTCATGAAAAAATTATATAATAAATATATAAAAATCGTGGTGTTTCACTACCATTAAACGAGAAAGTTATAAATCGGGTGTTTCACAGCCTTAAAAATGAGAAAGTTATAAATCGGGTGTTTCACTACCATTAAATGCGAAAGTTAAAATCAAGAGAAGACATCGGCAAGATTCTTCTCTTATTTTTTAGGAGGTAAGTATGAAATTAAATTTATATAGTGTTAGTGATAAATACATAAAATATTTAAGACAATTTGATGAAAGAATCTACGACAATAAAGAAGATATAAGAACTCAAACCAGAAAATATTTAGGAATTGTATTGACAGTAAACGATTTTAATTATTATATTCCAATGTCGTCTCCTAAAAAGTCAGATTACATTGATTATGAAAAAAAGATTATTAGAAAAGACACAAAAACAATAATTAGAATTTATAATAGTGATAGACTTTATGGAACTTTAAGAATAAGTAATATGATACCTGTTCCAATTACAGAATTAGAACCATATGTAATTAGCAATGAACGTAATAAAAAATACAAAGAAGTAATTTTAGGTGAATTAAGATATATAAACAACAATTCAGAGAAAATCATGAAAAATGCTGAGATTGTATATAAACAAAAACTAAAAAACGAAGAAATCGGTTACATAAAAAATACAGTAAACTTCAAATTGCTAGAAGAAAAATTGAAGGAATGGAATAAGAGCCTATAAATAATAAAAGCCGCACGCATGTAGCAACTATGATTATATTATTATGTAGATATAATAATATAATCATAGATACTTTCTAATTTTCTCATAGAGATATTATATTTGCTGATTTATTAGCATTTTTCCCATATCTTCAAATCTATTTAGCACTATTTTAAAGTAATCTTTCCAATCTCGTTTTTGCACTTCATTTACATTCACTATATCTATGTTCTCCAATATTTCGCCATTTATTTTTACCGTTAGTTTTCCCATTACATTCCATTGTTCCACCGGGGCCTCTATTTCTGTTAATGCATTAATTGAGTATTCAATTTTATCGTTATCGCAGATTGGTATTGTTGCTTTTTCTATTGCACCTAATGCTAATTTAGGATTACTTGTTTTTCCCTTTATTATTAAAATTCGTTTCTCATTTATATTTTTCCATTTATTAAATTCTTCTATTATTTGTTCTTCCAAATTATACATTTTGTATTTTGAAAAAGTATATTCTATTAAATTCACACTATCTTTTGTTCTGTCTTTTTTGGTATCTGCTCCCAAAACTATTGTAATTATATCCATGTTATTTCTTTTGGTTTCCGTTACTAAGCATCGCCCCGCATTGTTTGTAAAGCCTGTTTTTACACCTACCACACCGTTTAGTACACCTAATAACTCGTTAGTGTTGTTTATTTGCCTTGACTGATTATTTATGTATATCGTTGTTGATTTTGTTCCTACTATTTTTGCAAAAGTCTCATTATCCATTGCATAATCTGTAAGTTTTGCAAGCTCTAACGCAGTAGTATAATGGTTTGCATCATCTAGTCCATGAGGTGTTACAAAATGTGTATTTGTAAGTCCAAGTTCAATGGCCTTCTCATTCATTAATTCTGCAAATTCTTTTACACTCCCACCAACATGTTCTGCTAATGCTACGGCAGCGTCGTTTCCCGACCTTAGCATAAGTCCGTATAACAAATCTCTTACACTAGCCTTGTCTCCTCTTTTTAGTCCTAACCTTGAGCCACCTGTTCCACCTGCTTTTGCACTTACAGTTACTGTCTCATTCAAGTCTGCTTTTTCTAATATGACTATTGTAGTCATTATCTTTGTTGTGGACGCCATGGCAGATTTAATATCTTCATTTTTTCCTATTATCATACTTTTTGAGATTCTATCGTAAACAATATATCTTCTAGAATTTGTTTTTGGAAGTTCAGACACATTTGAAGCTGTAACTTCTATTGTATCTTCAAAATCAACCTCGTTATCCACATCATCTGCACAGACAGTGGAAAAGTTAAGTAAAATTAGCAGGAAAATAAGCATACTATATAATATTTTCTTCATTATCGTCTCCCTTATAGCTACACAATTTATTAAATTATAACTTTTTATCTCATTATTAATAGATATTTATTTTTCTCAAATTTATTACTGCTTTTTACTTTCTACAAAAATAAAACATCCAAAATTGAAGCATTTCGTTGCTCATTTTTGGATATTATTCATTATATTTTTTAGTTTTATGTAAACTTTTATGTTTAACTGCTAGTGGCGTTTTCTCCCACCACCTCCCTAGCTCATTGTTTTTTCATTCATTTTTTCTACTTGCTTAAATTCCAAGCATCATTCGTTTTCTCTCCTGTTAGGAGACTAGATGGTAGAGAAACTACGGGGCGAAGACCATAGCTGTTGCTCGTAAGAGGGTTGTTGAACGAGTAGAACACGTAATTACCGTAAGTATTCGTGTCCGCAAAGCGAAGACCAAAGTAAGCAAAGTCAGAGTAAGTACCGACATAGCGCGCAGCCACCCAATAGTGGTTTGAATTGCTTAATACACTTGCTGCATCTCCATAATTTGCTGGACTTATTGGTATATTGTAATATGTTTGCGTTACTGTTAATACTTTATTATCTGCTTGTTTTGATGTCTTATCTGTTAATGGACTTGTTGTTTCTACACTTTCTTCATATGGATCATTTCCACTGTCTTTATTTGGTTGAGCTATTGTGCTTACATTTTCTGCTGTTACATTTACTCCTGCTCCTTTTTGTCCATCATATAATAATGGGTAATAACTATAACTATCTGTATATGTCTTTGTTGTTCCATATTGCACTGCATTAGAATATCCATTTCTTGCTGTTATTCCTGGTGCTGTTAAGTGTTTCTCCATATCTAATAAATTTATATTTCTTGCTTTTACATTTAATGTACTATTACTATACAATTCTTCACATATCTTATTCATTATATATGGCCCATTATGATATCCTAATGCTCCATAAAATTTTACTGTACTACTTGTTGGATTTTCACTTATTATATCTACTGTTCCGTTCGCTTCATCTATATTTAATATTTTCCATTTTAGTGTTGCATCTTTTGCTACTTTTTGTTCACTTGTTCCACTTTCACTCTCGTTTACTGTGCTTTCGCTTTTTTCAGTATTTGGTGTGTAATTTACTAAGTCTCCTATTTTATATTTTGATAAGTCTACTTTTGGTTTTTCTCCTAATGCATTATTCATTTCTTCTGTTAATGCATTCATTCCTTTTAAGTCGTTTTGGCTTGCTTCTGCAGATTTTGTTTCCGCATCTTTTGCTTTTGCTATTATTCCGTTATTGCCTAGTACTAAGTTTATACTTACTCCCGCAAGTATTAGCAAAACAACTATTGTAACAACAAGTGCCACTAATGTTATTCCGCTTTTGTGTTTTGTTATTTTTTTCTCGTGTATTTTTCATATTTTCATTACTTTCCTCTCTTTCTTTTTCTCTCATTTGTTGAGTTCCTTTCTTAACTTTTCCATGTGCTTTTTCTGTGCAAAAATATTTTTCTCTTTTATTATACTTTATTTGCTATGTATATTTCAACTATTTCTTTCATTTGTAATCTAATTATAATTTTTCTATAGCTTGTCTTTTTTATTTGAAAAATATTTAAGCTTAAAAACATTAATTTTTTATTTTATTGATGTTTTCTAATTCTCTCCCACGCATCGTTTTCTAAAGACCTTTCTGCTCTTTCTTCATGTTCTTCAGCACGCTCTGCAGATTGTTCCTCTGCCTGTTCTTCTCTAATTAATTCTACTTTGTCAGCATAACAATCAGCTTCTCTTTCTGCAAATTGTTTTTTGTATTCATCTGGTGCAATATTTAACGTTTCTGCTTCTTTTGCAAGAGTTGTGATCGTTCCGTCATGTAAAGTTATTTCTTGGTCCATATCAATTTCAACATCATTATTGGGGTTATCATCAACATTTCTTAACTTAGTTTCAGATGTTTCTCCAAGTTGATGTTCTGTTTTATCTATTGTTTCTTTTAATTCAGCATCAGTTGTTCTGCTATCATTCATAAATTCTTGAACTTCTCTTGTAGTTGGTTTTTGTGTTGATGAATTCACAGTACTTCCTATATATTTATTTTCGTTTGGACTACGTCTTACATATGTTGTTTCTATAATTCCGTATTGTCCAATTGTAACAGAAAATCCTTCTCTTTGATTAGGCATTGTAAACAATGCTGATGTTTGTTGTTCTTTTACTTGTGAGCCGTCTCTATTTATAGAATATATCGATTTTCCAGTATTTACTCCTTGTCTTTCTTCCAAACCTTGAACTGGTTCCATCTTTCCATCTTGTGTCATTCCCCAGAACGAATAAAGTGAATTTCCGCGCGTTTGACTATTTGCAGATACTACAAATATCTTTGAATATTTTCCTGTAACGTTTGCTATATCTTCAAAGCTTTTCTGGTCTGTAATTCTTTCGTGCGGATTAATTTCAGAGCAAGATTTAATATCCTCTTTAGTAATTCCTGACTGCTTTGCAATTTGTTCCATGCTTTCTTCTTCATTTTCAGGTTCTTGTTCATTCTCTGCCTCTTGGGAATTCTCTTTTTTTGTCATTCCTTGCCCAGCTACCTCATTTTGTTTTGCATTTTCAAGCTCTTCTTTGCTTAATTTAAAATCTTCAACTTCTTGTTTTGAGTTTATATTTGGGAGTTTTTCACTTGCCTCTTGTATTTGTGGCAATTCATAATGTTTACCATTCATAGAATGCAAAAGTGCATATATTGAAGGGTTCAAAGACTTCATTTGCTCTAAGTATTCGTTAGAAAATTTTATATTTGAATTTTCATCTATCATCGCAATAGGGGTTCCATTTTGATATAGCAAAACTCTATTTCCATAAAATTTTTCTGGCTCTTTTATGTTTACTGGATACACATCTTGCAATCCATACATTATTGGGCTTTTTTCACTTTGCAGCACAATCTGTTTATAATATGATATTTCATCAACAGTATTTTTCTCTCCATCTTGGTATGCTTTATATAAAATTAGCATGTTTTCTTTTATAATATCTTTTTCAGATTTATTTGGTGTTTTATTTTCTTCCATAGAAACTTTCTCCTTTTTACTTTATTGGCATAAGAACCATACACCATAGTCTAAAGTGCCATTTCATAACCTTATTATATATCAAAATTATAGTTATGTCATTACTTTAATGCATTTTTATATTTTAGTTAAGAATAAATCTGAAAATTTCCAGTCTTTACTCAATACTTTATACCTCTCTATAAAAATTAAAGCAACCAATTTATTAGATTGATTGCTTTTTATAAAAATTATCCATTCTTTAAATAATCTATGTTACCCATTGTCTCTGCAGCTTCAGCTTTTGCTCTAGCCTTATATTTTTTAGCAGTATCTGCATCAATTGGGCCATTTGTTCTTTCACTCATGTTTCTTTCAAGTTTCGTAGCTAAACGATTTTGTGCTTTAGCAATTTTCTCGTCGTTTTCGAAAGTTGAATCACTGTATTTGCTTGCTAATTGCATAGTTGCTACAGTTTTATCATAGTTAGCTCCATGCCTTTCTGCATTTCCAACGCCTCTAGGATTCTTCTCATCAAGTTGTTTTTGTAACTTAACCGCCCTATCCAACATTTTAGCATCTGTAACACCTGAGTCATAAGATAATTCTGCTCTTTGTCTTAATTGTGCATCAAGTTCAGATTTCTTAATAGAAGGATTCTTTTCAATAAGTCTATTTCTATTTTCTTGGTTTGACATGTATGATCTTATATAATCGTTTCTTTTCCTTTCAGGGCCAGTTCCTCTAATTGCATCATCAAGGAATCTTCCCGCAGCATTGTTTCCAGTAAGTGTATTTCCAATAGCACTATTTAATCTGCCACCTGTTGCATAACCAGCTGTTAATCCTGCACCTAAACCTTTAAGTGTATCACTCATGTCTCCTCCAACAATACCAACTCCAAGTCCTAACGCACCCATTGTTGTCATCATAGCAGCTCTACCTGCAAGTTTAGCTCCAGTTATACCAACACCTTTTGCAATGCCAGACCAACCGCCAGCACTTTGGACTCTGCTATTTATAGCTGCGCCTAAGTTTCCTTTAGCACTATTTGCTTTTGCTCTAATTGCTGCAAATGGATCTTCATTTTGATTATCTCCATTTGCATTAGTATTATCAGGGTTTTGATTTTGCTGTTGACTATTTTCAGGCATTGCAGGATTTTCTGTCTCATTGCCTTGTTGTTCATTGTCTGGTATTTCTCTAAATTGCACTCCATCAATTACACCATCATCACCTACATGTACGCCATTGTTATCTGTTTCTTCATTATTTGCATTAGCAGAAGCAGCTCCTGCTGCAGCTCCAATACCAGCCGCAGTAGCTGTTTGTGCAGCATTTTCTACTCCATTTTCCATAGCATCTCCAGCGAGTGTATCCATAGCATTTGCTTTATTTGGATTTGTAAATCTTACACCCTTTTCTCCTTTAGGGCCGTCTCCACCTTTCTTAGGTGCTGACGGACCTTTTCTAAGCATATTAAATGCTTGTGAAGCAAGTGCTCCACCTGCAAACCCACCAAGTGTAGATTCTGTGTTTCCTTTTATTCCAAACATCTGCTTTACTATCTTTTCTGCAGGTACTATAAAAGCTAGCGCAACTATTGCATATAACAAATTGTTTGCCGCAACAGATAATGCAGATGATACAAATACTGTATACAAAAGCATATGCATTGGCTGCAATAAAGCATAAAACATATATTCTTTAAACCAGTAGTTAAATGCTTGTGCTTTTCCATCCTTTATTTTATCTAATGGATATGTTAGTGCAACTAATGGTGCAATCATTGTAAAGAAAGCAAGCATTAGTAATCTTTTTAAATACACAAATGCAAAATATACTGTGTAAACAGTTAAAGCAATATATAAGATTGTATACCCAATTTTTAGAGATATACTATCATAATCTGCTTTTATTCTTGCAAGTCCCGTAAAATTACTTTTAAATTTTATTGCTACACCATTTGTTTCTGTGAAAGTATTGTTTCCCGTTTTATCTATAAGTTCTACTATTACTTGTTGTATTCTTCCCTGACTAGTTGTATTTCCAGCCAAAACATCTGTCACAGTTTCACTCATAGTCATTGTAAAAGCCATTATATAATGCATAAAAAATATCAAACACAAAGCTACTACCCAGTCCACAAAAAATTGTTTATACTTTGCTTTATCTCCTGCACTTGAACTTATGACAATTCTAATTCCAATATATAGCAACGCTGATAAAAGCCCTACTATAGCTATATTTCTCAAAGCCACATACCATGTCGAAACTGTTCCTCTTAGTTTTTCAACTATTGATTTGCTACTTCCACCCAGTTCTTGTTTATGATCATTCTCTGTTTTAAAAAAGTTTGCATCGAGAGCCGATACATTTCCAGCAAAAATTTCTGCAGGAGTCAGTTTTATATCAGCTATTGTATAACCTCCTAGAGGTCCATCAATATAATCTTTTACAATTTTCTCTGTAGGAAGATTTGATTCATCTCCCTCTTTTACCTTATTATTACTAACTACATCTGTTATTGTAGTTGGTGAGTCATAGAAACCTCTGTCATAATGTACTGGTGAATTATCTCCTATTAACATTATCTGAATTAGTCTATTTACACCGTCTCCAATTCCTTGTAGAAGCGATGCAATTGGGTCTATCAATAATCCACCTACTTTATCACCTTCTGCACCTTCTAAATCGGAAGTTTCTCCCCAATAAGACGTATCTGCACTCGCATATCCATCGTCATCCACTGGTATATTATACTTTTTTATTTCTTCTTCTGTTGGTTGAAGTTTTATATTATACACGGAATATGTAGTCCCAGTATCTGCCATTTCTTCCATTATCCCTAACGTATTCGCTTCTGTTGCATGATTTTTTATTACTTCCAGTGCTTGTTCCGGAGTTATGTTCCATTTATTAGCCACATTTATCACAGCTTGACTTGTAGCGGATACCTCTTGTTTTATATCCATACTTCCAACAGTAAGTTTTTCATATTCCTCAAGTGACATCCACTTCTCAACTGCCCAAACTTTCCCACTCATAATAAAGTTGCACATTATCATTATTATAATAATTGCTGTAATCTTTTGTATTGACTTTTTGTTTATTATCTTATGCATTACTTCCTCCCTCTATTATGATTTTCTTTGATTATTTTCCATCATCTTATTTAGGTTTGTTTCAACAAACTCAAACTCTTTTGCAGTTGGTGTTATTTGCAATATTGCAGTGTCTCCACCAACTTTCAATAATCCTTCTCCTTTGTTGCAGGTTACTAGAAATCCTGCTTCACCTTCGCTAAGTTTAAATACTTCTTTTAGGTATTGAATTTCAGATTTATCTTGTGCTAGTAATAGCTTTGTGTCTGATGATGTTAAAACTGCTTGTACTTCTGGTTTCTCGTAGAAGTCTTGGAATCTCTGAGAAATTATTGCAAGTGATACGTTTCTTTTTCTCGCACGTCTAGCCATTGTGTTTAAGAAGTCTACAGCTTCTGGGTATGGCAATAACATCCATGCCTCATCAACCAAAACTCTCTTCTTAGCAGCTTTTCTTCTATCTTCACTGTTTTTCTTAACGTATTTTTCCCATATCCAAGAAAGTAATATTTGTTGTGCAAGTGGTCTTGCAAATCTTTCTTCTAGTTGTGATATGTCTAGGTTTATAAATAATGTTCCATCTAATAAGTCAAATGTTGATTGTCCGTCAAAGTATGCCATTTGACCATCATATTCTCTTATGTATTGTTTCATAACTTTTAACAAATAACTGTAGTGAAATCTGTAATCTTGGTTTGTATTGCTTTCTGCATTTCTTTGTAAACGCTTATACCATGACCCAATTGTTGGCATTTTCTTTCTTGCTCTTCCTAATATGTCTCCGTTGCCTCTTCCAGCTGCTTCATATAAGCTCATTGGGTCACTTGTTATTCCATATGCTGCATACTCTTGTGCAACAGATTCTGCAATAATTTGCTTTGTTACCTCATTAATATCTTGGCTTCTTGTACTACCTCTTGCCATTGTAAGTAGCGCTTGTGTAACGTCCTCTACTTTGTTTTCTACGTTTAATACAGCTCTTTCTCTTCCTGTTATTTCATCTTTTACAACTTCGGTTTCTATATCAAAAACATTTATAACTGTTTTTGAGTTAGGGCTTAGTACAACGTTTATTCCGCCTAAACTTTCTGCAACTATGCTATACTCACCTTCGGCATCTAGTGCTAAGCTTTGTATTCCCATAAGTACTGCAGACCTTGAAATTAAGGTCTTCATTGTTACAGATTTACCGGCACCAGACTTAGCAAATATAACCATGTTATAGTTCGTAAGTGAGCTATGGAAGTTATCAAATAATATTGGTACGCCAGTTTGTTTATTAAATCCAAGTGGAATACCTGTTGAGTGACCAACTTCTGATGTAGTAAATGGGAATACTGTTCCCATAGATCTACGGTCAAATGTATGAGTTTTTCTTATTTTATCTTCTGCCAAAGGTAAATTGCTTTGGAAAGCCTCTTCTTGCATTGCCCATGCACTTTTTATTCCAACCAAAGATTTCGACATTTCTGTTGCTAATAGTTTAGTAAGCTTGTCTAAATCTTCCAAACTATACGCAAACAATGTAGACACAACAGATGCTTCATAAAGTTTATTAAAACCTGCTGCAATCTCATCTCTTAAGCTTTCTGCTTCATATCTTTTTTGAGCTAAGTTGCTCTCTCTATTGATATTTCCTCTATCTGCTGCAACAATTCTTTCTGTTTCTAGCTCATTTATCGTTCTATTCAACTCGTTTTGAGACCTAGATTCTTGAATTGGTGTTATATATATTGATGTATTTATGTCTCCAAACATATACATATCTCTAAATAATTCTGGAAATGTACACATTCTTGGTAATGCAGAAACGAAGAAGCTTCTAGCATATCTTTTTACATTTGATATAATCTCTAAGTGGTCAATATTACTTGCGTCTATTCCAGAAGGTGCAATTAATTCTTTTATTGTTTTCTTGTGCAATATTGGAATTTGCTCATCACTCGTATAATCATTTCTTTGAAATTGCAAATCATTATTAGTAGCTTTACGTTTTTTATTGAACATTAGCTTTCTTCTCCTTCCTTACTTTTTCTTTTGCTTTCTCTGCAACGTCTTTTCCAAGCATTGCTTCGTTTTCTTGAATTATAAGTTGTGCTAAGTTATTTATTATGTCATCTTCTGTTTCAACTTTTCTTTGATATTCTTTCTCTTTTTCTGTTTGAACTTGTGCAATTTTATCACTTGCCAAATTAACTGCAGCATCTTCTATTTGTTTGTCTAACATTTCCATTTTCTTATCCATGTAATCTGGCGCTGTTGAATATAACTCGTTGTATCCAGCTTTAATTGCCTTGTCAACACCATAAACTTCGGCATCTTCTCTGTTATATGCAAAATATAGTAAATCTGCAAGTTCTGTTGATGAAAGTACTCTTCCCATAACACCTGATACTGACAAAGTTCTTATTATAGCCTGTGCTCTTGTGTATAATTCCGAGAAAGCCATCTCTCTAACTTCATCTTTGTCAAAATCATTTTGTCCAAGTTCTTCTGAATAATATGGAATTACTATATAATATTTTTTGTTTAATATATTTCTATTTAAACTCATCTTTTCTGTGTTGTATATAATGTCTTTACCATATTCATATAAGTTTTTGTCTTTTGTAAACTCATATAAAGCTTGTTTTTTCTGTTCTGCTGTGGCATTTGGTGATGCCATTATATTTTGATATCTCATCTTTTGTCTACTATATTCTTGTTCTATTTTATCAACTTCTGCTTTATAAGTTTGGATGCTACTCTCCAAGTTAATTTTTCTTGTTTGTGTATATATTTGAACTGGATGTGATAAGGTGTTTAAAAATTGTATAAATCCTTCTTCAACTCCAACTTTTTCTGCTTGTGACATTAAGTCGTAGTTAATACCTTGGCATTCAACAACCATTACATATCTAGCACCTTTTTTCTGTATAATCATGTTATCTTCAATTTTATCGAATTCCATGAAGTCGAAAACTGAACCAACATTAAAAGTTTTTGATGAAGATTTTTTTACTGGTTTAGACTCTGCTACTGCACTGTCTTCTTTCTCCTTTTGTTTTTCTTTAACTTTCATGTTTAAATATATAAAAATAAGTGCTACTGCCAAAGCAAACATTATCGCTAGCATTACATATAATATAATCGTTAAAAATGATGTATTATCTGTCATTTGTATTTTCCTCCTTATCATCATAGATGTAAATTTTGTTTCTCTTTTGTTTAAATTTTATTGCTCTTTTTATTACATCGTCCACGTTCTCGCCACCAACAACTTTAGTTGCCTTTAATATACCTATGTTTGGCACTTTTAACATTCCTATTGAATACCCAATTAATGCACATAATACAACCATAGCAATTCCAACAATGGTTAGACTCATTAGCTTAAATATTAAATAAAATATTAATCCAACGCCAACTCCTACTACACTATATATTAAGCTTTTTGTTGTAAAAATGAATAGAATCCTACCTTCTCCTTTTACATTTCTAGGCACATTATATGTTCCCATAGACTTCCTCCGTTTTAACATAATATTATATATTAAATTATAGCACATATTGTAACAAAATGTAACCTAAAAACAAAAAAAAGTGCATTTACATGCACTTTTAATTTTATTGTAATACTTATGTAATACTCGTGTAACACTATTTTGTTGGTGCTACAGAACTTGCTAATGAGTAAATAACTTTTACTAATGATGTCCCAGCAAAGATTAATACTGCTCCGACTATATATGGTATCATTGTTTTCTTGTATTCTGCTTTTTCTGATGCACTACCAATCATGTATTTAATACCAATAACTAATAATACGATTACAGCAACGACAATTCCAACTATTTGAATTATATTAACAATATTTCCACCAACATTAGCAATTTGTTCTCCATCTCCGCCAGTAGCACTTTCTACGCCTTTTAATGTTTTATCTAAGTCTACCTTAGCAAGAGCAACTGTTGAAATACTTGTTAAAAGCATTATTGCAAGTAATATTGTAGATATGATTTTTACTGTCTTTTTCATGTTTATTCCTCCTTATTTTTCTATTTTATAAAAACTTACTTTCGTAAGAATATTAATAACTAATTTATTTTGAAATTGGTTCTAAGAAATTTAGCAACATACTCCAAATTCCAAACGCGCCAAATATTATAATGCATCCAATTACATATACGATTAAATTTTTCTTTACATCTGCTTTTTCACCTATACTACCCGTAATAAATTGTATTGCTAATACTAATCCCCATATTAAGGCAACTGCAATTCCTATTGTAAATAAAATATTGTATAAAAGTTTTGACCCACTTTCTAAAGCACCAGGATTTAATGGATTATCTCTTGACAATCCTTCTTGCAGGAAGTCATTTGCGTCTTTTACAATTCCTCCCATGGTAGTATCTGCTGCATATATACTTGGAGCGCATATATTTAATAACATAAAGCATACTATGCAAATATTTAGTATTACCTTTATATATTTTTTCATAAAATACTCCTCTATTCCTATATTATACTATATTTTTTGCTTTTTTTCAACAGTAATTTTAATCTCCCATAGCTTGTGTTGTTAAATTGTTTATTATTCGTATAATTGTTCCAATAGTTACAAGAAGTATTGTTCCCACGAGATATGGAATAATTGACTTTTTATAATCTGCTTTTTCTTCAACAGATCCAGTCATAAATTTTATTCCTAAGATTCCAATAACAATAACAGAAAGTATTATACCTATTGTTTGTATACCTGTTGCAATTATTCCAATTGTTTTGGTAAATTCTTCTGGCACTTCTTCTGTTCTATCATTTGGATTGTAATCTCCAGGTTTTATTGTTTCTTGACCATATGATACTGTTTCCATAAATGATGATAGCGTAATTATTATTAACATTATAATACTAAAAATTTTTACTTTTCTCTTCATTTTCTTTCCTTTTTCTTTGTTTTCTTACTCAATTATATAGAATAAAAATATTTTAGTCAACTATTTTTTGTTAATTTTTCATAATATTGTGCAATTAATTCATCTAATTCAATACTCAACTGATAAATTATGCTATAATCTTCTCCATTTATTATGCTTTCATTAAGTTTCTCTCTTAATTTACAAATTTTATCATTTAGCATTTGTTTTTCTCCTTTTTCTCCACACATTTTTCCTTTATTTCAAAATACCACATATATAGTCTAGAGTCAAGGATTTTCAATGGTTTACGCCGTTTTTCGTGTTGCATTTTTCCACTTATTTTCTTAATATTTTTCCTTTTATAATGTTATTTTTTATATTCTGTTATTATATATCAGAATATTATAAAATTTGACAAATAAATTCGACTTCAAATAGAATAATATAACAGCAATTTTCTCTAAAAAGGGCCAAAACATCTTTTTTTCAAAATTCAATTGGAAGTTCGCCTTTTGAGGAGTCCGTTAGGAGCTCCGACCAAGAACGACATATTGATATTTTAAAAAAAGATGTTTGGGTCCCTTTAAATATATTAAAAATTAATTTTTTCCTTTTATCACAGACATAATCATTTTGTCTTCTGTGAATATTTCATTTAGTACTTGTTTTGCATATTCTGCATCTATTTCTTCGAATTTATCCATGTATTCGAAGCTGTTTATTCCTTTTATATAATCTGATGCGAACATTCTGCCAATGTCTGCTACATTGTTGTATTCTACAGCATAGTCACCGTATATTTTCTTTTTTATTCTTTCGAATTCTCGCACATTAATATCGTTGTTTTTCATTTCTTGTATTTTTTCTGCAATTTTTTCATACACTTTTTGTGGATTTTTTGACTGGCCTCCGATTAGTACATGTGAATATTCATTTCCAAATTCATATTCTAAGTCTGGCTGAGATAATAAATATCCTTCTTTATACAGCTCATTGTATAAATTAGAGCTTTTTCCTATTAACATGTTTAAAATTATTTCTATTGCAATGTGTCTTTTTACAACTTCATTATATTTATCTTTAATATTGTCTTTGAAACCTATCATGAATAATGGCAAGCTTACTTCCATTTCTTTTTCTACATATTTTTTATTTATTTCTAGCTTTTCTTCTGGATATATTCTTGTTATTTCTCCACGTGCTTCGTTGTCTTTTAAACGTTTCTTTATCTCTGCAAGAATTGCTTCTGGTTCAAAATCTCCAACAACGGTCAATACCATGTTGCTTGGATGATAGAACGTGTTATAACATTTATACAACATCTCCGGATTTATTCCAGATATAGTCTCAACTGTTCCTGCTGTATCTACCTTGATTGGATTTTTCTCATATAAACAATCCATAGCATTTATATATAACTGCCAACCTGGATCATCATCATACATTCCTATTTCTTGTCCAATTATGCCTTTTTCCTTTTCAACATTTTGATCTGTAAAATATGGATTTTGCACATAATCCATTAGCTCGTCTAATCCCTCATAAAAATGGTCTGTACACTCAAATAAATATGCTGTATGGTCATTTGTTGTATATGCGTTTGCATCTAATCCCAGAGCCATTAATACATATAAACTATCTACACCATTTTTTTGTTCGAACATTTTATGCTCTAAGAAATGCGCAACTCCATCTGGAATTACTACTTTCTCTCCTGTTGTGCTATCTATAAATGTATTGTCTATTGAACCAAATTTTGTGGCCCAAATAATATATTTTTTCTGAATTTCTTTTTTAGGAATTATTATAACTTGCAAGCCATTTTCTAGCTTTTCCATATAGCACTTTTCTTTAATATTTTTGTTTTCTATTTCTCTCATAAACTTTTCCTTCCTGTTTTTTCTATTTACTCAAAAAATATATAGTGTTAATAGTAACATTTTGTGCAACTTTAACTATTTGCTCTTTTGTAACGTTTTCTATTTTGCTGATATATGTTGCAATGTCTGCATTTTCTTGCTCCATTTCTTTTCCGAAATAATAAGAAATTGTTGAATCTTGTTCATCTTCCATAGATTTAAAACTTGCAACTATAAGCTGTTTTGCATTCTTCATATCGGTCTCATCGAAATTACCTTGTTTCATGTCATCTATTTGTTTCTCGATTATTTCAAGAGCTTTTTCATAGTTTTTCTGTTCTATTCCACTTCTTATTACTATGCTGTTTTTGTTTTTAATATATAATGAACCTGCACTATATGCTAAGCTTGCTTTTTCTCTTACATTTTGGAACAATTTTGAGTTTGCTCCACCACCTAAAATGGCATTATAAACTGACGCTACCGCTTTATCTTCTGGCTCAAGTTTTGTAACATCTAGTCCTATTACAAGTTTTCCTTGAGAAACATCCATTGTTTCTCTTACAACCTTTTCTGCCACTGGTTCTTTTACTTCATTTTCTACATATACATCAATATTTCTTGGCTGAACATTTTTCTCATTTATTTGTTTCTTGATTATCTCGTTTACATTACTGTTTCCTTCTGAGAAATTTCCAGACACAAAAATATCTATTTTACTGTTTTTTAACATTTCTAAATATGCATTGTATAATTCTTTATTTGTAATCTTGTCCAAATCCTCATCATAACCATACGTAAACAAACCATATGGCTCATCTTTATACATTTCTTCTATACACCTAGAATATGCATATGCACCTTTATTATCTTTTCTACTTCTGATTATTTGTCTTAGATTTTCTTTCTCACTATTAAAATACTCTTCATTAAACATTCCATTTTCAGTAAGCGGACTAAATACTATGTCAAATAGCATTTGAGTACTTTGTTCTAAAACATTTTCTTTTTCATACAAAAATTCGTCATTTAAAGATTCCATATAAAATTTGAATACACTATCATTGCATAGTTTATCTATTCCACAGTTAAAATCTGCACCATATAACTCTTCTAATTTTATATTTATATCTTCTTGTGTCTTTAATTTGTTTGTCCCTCTTCTAAGAATAGCAAGCATTAGTGCATTCTCTGTAACATGCTTTCTATCAAGTTTTGAAGTAAGATATATTGCCAATAAATTTGTTTTATATTTTTTTGTATTTATTTTATGAAGCTTTACGCCTTCCATTAATTCTGTGGTAGTAATCGACATATTATAAATTCCTTTCCATATTCATTTTACTAAAAGTCTATGCTAACAAACTTTTTACTACTTCGTTTATTCTTTTTCCATCAGCTTGAGCACCTATTGCAGCCTTTGCTTCTTTCATTACAGGTCCCATGTCTTTCATAGATGTTGCGTTTAATTTCTCTATTACCTTCTTAACTTCTGCAACTAATTCTTCGTCAGTTAATTGTTTTGGTAAATATTCTTCTAGAGCTTTTATTTCTTCGTTTGCCTTTTCTATTAAATCTTCTCTATTTGCTTGTTCGTATTCTGCAATTGCATCTTTTCTTGTTTTTACTTCTTTAGCAACAATTCCTAATATTTGCTCGTCACTAACTTCTATTCCCTTGTCTTTTTCAATTTGTAATATTGCTGTTCTAACCATTTGAACTGCGTTCTTCTTGTTTACATTTTTTGTTTTCATAGCATCTTTTAAATCTTCTAATAATTTTTCTTTTAACATTTTATCCAACTCCTTTATATTTTATTTAATTTTAAATACAAAAGCGCTTCCAAAATATTACATATATTTTGAAAACGCCTCTTTTCTCTTATTAATAATTAAAATTTTCTTTTTCTAGCTGCCTCTGACTTTTTCTTTCTCTTTACACTAGGTTTTTCATAATGTTCTCTTTTGCGTACCTCTTGTAATACTCCATTTCTGGCACATTGTCTCTTAAATCTTTTTAAGGCATCTTCTATATTTCCATTATTTACTTTAACTTCTGACATTGATATTCCCCTCCTTCCGGTGCGCTGTAGCATTCGTATGGGATTTTATATGTTCTAATTTTCTTAGCACATAAATCTTTACATGCCTATTATTATAAACTACTTGCTTCATTTTTGTCAATAGGAGTTGGCGTTTTTTATAAAAAAAGTATAGTCATAAAAAATTACTTTTGTCTTGTAAATATATATGGACTTTTCTTAATTAAATATGTTATACTCTTTTTAAAATTATAAAATGAAAGAAGGAATATTATGAGAGCACCATATCAAACATTAACCATTCTATATAAAAAAGAAAATAAACAAATCAAATTCGCAATATTTTATAGAAATTCTCATCCCATTTGGCAATTTGTGTCTGGTGGAGGTGAAGATAATGAAACACCAATCGAAACAGTGGTAAGGGAAATAAAGGAAGAAACGTCTCTAATTATTGATAAAAACGAAATTAGACAATTAGATTCAAGGACAACCATTCCTGTTTTAAATATAACCGGAAAATATACCTGGGGAGATAGTGTATTCGTTGTTCCAGAATACACATTTGCAGTAGAGTTAAAAAACTATGATATAAAACTCTCAAATGAGCATAAAGAATACAAATGGGTAGAATATAATGAAGCAATGGAAAAGCTAAGATATGATAGTAATAAAACTGCTTTATGGGAATTAAATGAAAGGCTCACTAAAAAGTAAAACTAAAATTATTTCTTAATTTAATTAAATAATTGAAAGGATAATAATACTATGAAAAGATACTTTATTGTAAATGAATATTTTGGTTCAAGAGTATACGACTCCAAGAACAAAACAGAAGAATATTATAATTCCGAGGATACAGAAAAAATAAGAAATAAATTGCATGGAAATTTTATTGAGATAGATCACAAAAGAACTAATCAATTAAGCTCACCATTAAAAATTTCAATGAATATAACAAAAAAGTGTAATCTCAGATGTAAGCAATGCTTTACAGAATCTGGTATCTGTCTGGAAAACGAATTAAACACAAAAGAAATATATAGCCTCTTTGATCAAATGAGAGAGTTTGGAACATTTTTCATATGTTTAGGTGGTGGAGAGCCTCTAACTAGACCCGATTTATTGGATATATTAGAATATGGGAAAAATAAACAACTTGCAGTGTCTGTCGTGTCCAATGGTTTATTATTAACAAAAGAATATATTGAACAATTAAATAAACAAAATTTAGATACTTTTTGGATCAGTTTAGATGGCTTAGAAAAAAATCATGAAGCTCTAAGAGGAATTGGAACATATTCTAAAGCACTGAACGCATTAAAACTATTGCGAGATAATTTTAATGGTAAAAAGGCCATAAGAGTTACATTAAACAAAAATAATTTTAACGAATACCGTGAATTAATTAAATTAGCTGAACAACATAAATTTGATTTAATTAGAATAACTCCATTAATCCCTTATGGACGTGCCAAAAATGAAAATTTAGAAATAACTCAAGATGAATACATAGATTTCCTAAAAGAGATACGTCAAATAAAGGCAAATATAGAAATCATTTATCCAGAAAAAATAACAAAAATCAAGCCTTGGATTGGAACAAATGGTTTTGGCTGTCATTGTGGTAAAGAAGCAATGTGGGTAGATGCAACCGGAAATTGTTCGCCTTGTTACTTTTGGGGAGAAGAATACAATATCGGAAATATCAAAAATCAAAAATTTATAAATATTTGGAACAAATCTTTAGAAAAATCTGTTATAAAAGGAAATGATACTTGTAAAAACTGCAAGCATTACTCAATATGTAGAAGTGGATGTAGGGCTCGTTCACTATATTTATTTGGAAATTTAGATGATATAGATCCTTTATGTCCATTGAAAAAAAACAAATAGATTTAAGCCTCCATTCCAAGTAGGAATGGAGGCTATATAATTAAAGTTTCTTTTTACTTTTTATTACTTCAAAAAAAAGCTTGTGCGCTTCCGGGTAAGACAAGAGTTGAGGCTCATTATCGAAAAAACCTATTTCTGCCATTTCATAGTTTGGCAAATCTGTTAACTCAATAACTTCGGCAAAACATAATAATGCATATTTCGATATTTTATAAACACAAATCGGTTCAATGTTAGCTTTTACGACACCTGCCTCCTCATATAATTCTCTCTCTGCTGCAGTCCTCCAGTTTTCTCCATGTTCAATATGTCCTCCTGGAATTTCCCATGTATTCTTTCCTTTCATTCGACTATAAATCCACTTCTTTTTATATCTTGTAACACATACTATACGAGTATATTCCTTTTCACTTATGCTATCTAGCTCTAATATCTCTATTTTAGCCATTCTGTTTTCTCCTTGCATTTGCAAATTATCTTATTAATGCATTCTGTACAGTTTCTGCCAAATGTTCTATATTTCTCTCATTATACTCGCATACATAACATGGTAAAGAGGATAAATATTCAACACCATTTTGGGGTTGATAGAATCCCAAATCATCTACAGCAATATCTGTCAAAAAAGCTGTAGTATCATGAACAAGTGGTAAACTCTGAGAAATAAAAAATTGAGCATAAGTCTTAGAAGCTTGCAATGAAAATCTAATACTATTCAATCTAGGATTATATTGTGGAATAATCACAATTTTAATTTTTACAGACGGGATAAATTTGCAATGATTCAGCTCTGCCAGTTCTAGTGGTGTAAGAATAATACGATTTTCCTCTAGCGATACTCTATCAGAGTATTGAACACCTTGTCGTTCTGCAATCTCCAAATATTTTTGATTTTGAATTTGAGTAGCAAAGCTCTTATTCATTCTAATAAAAACATTTTTGATGATTCCAAGTGCTTCAATTTGATGTTCGCTTTCTATATACTTAATAGCTGCAGTATCATTATTCACAAAATTGAAACCATTATTTAACAAATCCAGCATGCATGTTGTTTTTCCAGCCAACCGTGAGCCCACAAACATTACTCCATCACCATCTTTTTCCACACAGGAAGAATGAATACCAACATACCCATTCATTACAAGTAATCTATTAAAAAGATTACTTGTAAAATACTGAATAGTTAAATTTCTATTTGCTATACAATCAGCTTTAAAATTAGATATATAACAAATTCTTTTACTATTATCAATCCAGCAATCTAGTGTTGAATAATTAAACCATTTATCCACCATCTTATGATAAATACCATCAATCGTTCTTATTTGAGCAGTTACGCATAAAGTATAAGTGGGTGATTTTGAATTTTCAAAAATAAGCTTTGTACTCTTACAAAAATGTTCCTTAATTACATTCTCAAACTCATCATCACAAATAACATTCAAACAAACATTCCGATGAACTAATGCAAAAGTTTTCATACTTAGTCTCTCCTTTAATTATAATAATGTGGAAGAAAAATTTTTCCTCCCTATCATCTAATTGTCATACAATTTGCATTATATACTCTAATATATTGGTTGTCAATTCTTTATTTTTGGTAGTTATCTTGGTATAAACGGCTCCTATAAGTAATTAAATCTTTCTTAGCCAATCTTCCAACTATAAAACTCATTGGAATTTTTTCTGTTTGAGATATTTTTTCTAATTTATTTTTCTCTATCTTTCCATTAATAATTTCGTTCCAAACATTTTCCGGAATCATTACTTCTAATGCAAATTTATCTGCTTTCTCTTCTTTTTTCTCATTTCCGTCTATAATAATTTTGTTTTTTCCTTCATTATAATCTGATTTACAATGTCCTAATTCATGGAATAGTTCGAAAAAAAATGAATCCTTGTCCGCATAATTATCCGTAACATACACCGCTGGTTGTCTTCCTTTAACTTTAAAACAACCTCTTATTTTTGTTCCTGGGAGAGTCTTTTCACACACAAAATATATTCCATATTTATTTAATAGTTCTTTTATTTTTTCTAATTCAAATCCTTCTTTATATGCTAATTCTTTTAAATCTTTTATTAAAAACATTAGATTATAGCTGTTGTATTCATTTACATCTTGCTCTTTTATTATTTCATCACAACGGGCAATCCATAATGCAATCTTATTAAAATCATTTCCTGATTTTTTAAATAATACTTGTTCTTCCAATTTTGGTACTACTTCAAAGTCTTTTATCTTTAAAAAATCTAATAAGTCTATACATATTTGTAATTCGTCTGTCTCGTCCTTAAATTTTATCCATTTTCTTTTTTTCAGTTCATTAATATAATATTTTTTTATTATTTCTTCTTTAATATGTTGTAAATTGCCATATTCTTTTAGAATACTTTCTTTAAGTATACGCGAATTTTCCACACTTATAATGAAACTTGATTTTATTCCAGTCAATCTCTCTATGTTTGCAGCCATTTCTAAAGTTATATTTGTTTTTCCATTTAATATTTCGTTCATATGTTTTTGTGTAATTCCCATTCTCATTGCAAATTCTGTTTGTGATATATTGCTATATTCTAAGTAGTCTTTTAAATATTTTCCAAAATAAATCATCTTAACCTCACCCAACCTTTACCATAATGGTTTGATGTATTATAACATATTAGGTAATAACATTCAACGCAAAATAAAAAATATGTGCATTTCTACACATATCCTTTTGTTTATATTCCTTTGCTTTTTTCTCTTTCTTCTATGAAGTCTTCTATTACTAATTTAATTACTGTTGCTACTGGTACTGCTAAGAACATACCAATTACTCCGAAGTATGCTCCACCTAGTGTTACTGCAAATATTACAAGTAACTGGCTAATTTCTAGTGAGTCTCCTACTATTTTAGGATTTATTATGTTTGCATCTATTTGCTGTAGTATTACTACAACTACCGTCATTAATAAGGCTTTTCCAATTCCGCCTGTTAATACCGTAATTAGTATTGCAATTACAACTGCTACTATCGCTCCAAAGTATGGTATTAGGTTAAATAGTCCTATCATAAAGCCTAACAGTACTGCATATTTTACTTGTAGTATTGATAATGCAACCGATACTAATACTCCTACTAATATTGCATCTAGTACCTGGCTTGTTAGGAATTTGAAGAATACACTGTTTGATTTCATGAAATATTTTTTTATTTTTTCATATGCATTTTTTGAAGCAACTGCTTTTGTAAATTTAGATAAGAATCTTATTATTGCGTTTCTCTGTGCTAATATGTATACGGAAACTATTACTGCTATGAATGCATCTAGTATTGTCTCCATAGCACTTATGAAGCTTTTAATATATTGCTGAATTCTTTCCATATTGAATAATGCTGTAAAATCAATATTTTTTATGTTATTTATTATTTCAGTGGCTTTTTCGCTTCTTAGTATGTTATCTTCTGGAAGTTCATTTATTTTTTCTGTAACGCTATTGTAATAGCCTGGTAAATTTGTAAATAAGTCTGACAAACTTTGTACTACAATTGGAATTATTACGTTTAAAATTATTACAATTACTATAAGTGCAATTATGTATGTTGTTAATATACTTAATCCTCTTGCATGTTTGTTTACGAAGCTTTTTTTCTTCGATTTTTTAAATAATGTTTCTATGCTTCTACATGGCATGTATAATATATATGCTATTAATAATCCTATACAAAATGGCATTATTGCTCCAAGTATATTTCCTATTATTTGAGCCACTCCTGCTAAATTTCCTAATATATTATAGGCTGCTATTATCGCTACTGCAAGCGAAAACCAGAATAACCATAGCTTTATATCGTTCTTTTCTTTTTTCATATTGATGTACCCTTTCTTAACTTTATTATAGTTCTATATCTAGCTCAACCGGACAATGGTCGCTTCCAAATATTTCTGTATGTATTTTGCTGTCTTGTATTTTTTCTTTTATTGAAGCTGATGTTATAAAATAGTCTATTCTCCAGCCTGCATTGTTTTCTCTGGCATGGAACATGTATGACCACCATGAATAAACTCCTGCTTTGTCTGGATACAAATATCTAAATGAATCCACAAAACCTGCATTCAATAGACTTGTCATCTGCCCTCTTTCTTCATCTGTAAATCCCGCATTATGTTTATTGGACGTTGGATTTTTTAAATCTATTTCGTTATGTGCAACATTCAAATCTCCACATAAAATTACTGGTTTTTTTGTGTTTAATTCTTTTAAATATTCTCTAAAATCATTTTCCCATTTCATTCTATATTCTAATCTTGTGAGCTCTCTTTGTGAATTTGGAGTATAACAATTTACAAGATAAAATTTTTCAAATTCTAATGTTATCACACGTCCTTCTTGGTCATGTTCTTCTATATTAATTCCGTAAATTACTTTTTTAGGCTCTATTTTAGAGAATACTGCTGTACCAGAATAGCCTTTTTTCACAGCACTATTCCAATATACGAAATATCCATCTGGCTTATAATCAATTTGACCTTCTTGTAATTTTGTTTCTTGAATACAAAATATATCCGCATCTATGCTTTCAAAAAAGTCGTTAAACCCTTTATTCATAACTGCTCTTAATCCATTTACGTTCCAAGATATTAGTCTCATGTTCTATCCTCCTCAAAACTCAAAGTTGGAAAAAAATTAAATTTTGACAAGGAAAACGAAATCTAAAAGGCAAGGATGTATACTTTGTGTATGTAACCACGTTTTAGACAAGATTTAACGTAGACAAAATTGTAATTATTTTTCAACTAGGTACATTTTACTATATGTAACTCCAAATAGCAAGCCGAATACAATAATTGCGCTTAAAATAAGTTTTCTTATCCTAAGCGCAATTGATTATTTTGCATTGAAATATACGTTTCCGCCAATGTACTCACCTGAAGCATATCCTGCTGATCTAAATGATAAGTAATTGTGGTTTCTTTTTCCGTTTAATGCGTCTGTAACTGCTTGTGCAACTACAGATGAATAGTTACCGTTTAATCTCCTTTTCCAATAACTATCTATTGAATAACAGAACTGTCCCGGAGCCTTGTATTGGCTTAATGGATCTGAACCATTTTTTGCCCATCTTGAGCTCTCTGCTCTGTTACATGCTGTTGTTATAACAGCTAAAGCACCCTGGTAGCTTGAGCTACATTCTTGTGCTGTTATGGCACATAATAAGTCGAATTCCTCACTTGAATATGTCCATACACCATTACTATAAGAAACTGATGAGCTTCTTGTGCTTCTGTTTGTTATAGTTTTTCTAATTTCTATAATTTTGTCAACTGGTTCTTCTATTATGTTAGAAGAAATTTCTGTTCTTTCAATTTCAACATCATTTTGATATTTTACTTTGTAAGTTACTTCTTTTAATCCGTCTTTACCTTTTTGTACAACGGTTTCTCTTTTATTTGAGTCATTGTTTGAAACATCTTTTGTAATTGTTTCATATGGAATTGTTACTTGTACTGTTTCTAATTTTTCTACGATTGAATCGTAAGATTTTAATAAAGTTTCTACTGTAACATTTTCTGATGTTTCTGCATTTTCAGCAACTTCAACTGTTTGTTGTTCATCTTTAGATATTTTTATTGTTTTATTGTCTGATAATTCGCTATCTTCATTTGGTATAACACTTTCCTCTGGTAATAATATTATGTGGTTTTCATCTAATATTTCTGATACCTTTGTTTTAGATGTTGTTACATTCATTATATAACCATTTGAAAGAATTATTTTAACGTTGTAAAGTTTAGCATTTGACGCCATAACTCCAACGCCCATTACGAATAGTAGTATTAAGCAAATACCAATTATTTTTCGTATTGGATTTTCTGCTTTTTTTGCTTTCTTCATATATTTTTAGTTCCTCCTTTTGAAACAACGTCTTTATTATACCATTTTTTTCTTAACATGTCAAATTTGGCACTATCCTTGCTATTCTTAGAGGCACAATCACTGGAAATTTTGTCCAATTTTACCAGATTGTCCTATTATATAATATGACTGACTTTGAAAAAATATTACTACTTTTTTAATATTTTTTTGTTGTAAACATATTTTATATATGATATAGTATAATCAAATTTATTATAGGAGGTAATCACTATGGTAACACTAATTATAATTGTTGTTTTGGTTGCTATTGTTATTGCATTAATTGTTATGCGCAACAATTTGGTAGTAGCAAGACAAAGAGTAAAAAATGCTTGGAGCCAGATTGATGTACAACTTCAAAGAAGATTTGATTTAATCCCAAATCTTGTTGAAACAGTAAAAGGCTACATGGCACATGAATCTGATGTTTTAGAAAAAGTTACAAGCTTACGTTCTTCGTGGACAAATGCTAAAACAGTTGAAGATAAAGCAAGTATTGATAGTTCTCTTTCAAGTACCTTAAAAACAATTATGGCTCTTTCTGAAAATTATCCAGATTTGAAAGCCAATACAAATTTCATGAATTTGCAAGATGAATTATCTAAAACAGAAGATAAACTTTCTTATTCAAGACAATTTTACAATGATACTGTTACAAAATATAACACACAATTAGAAGTTTTCCCTTCAAATATTGCTGCTGGCTTATTTGGATTTAAACCTGAAGCTTTATTCGAAGTAGACAATGCAGAAGCTCGTAAAAATGTAAAAGTAGATTTTGGAAAATAATACTAATGTAAAAACACCTTATTGAATTAATTTATCAATAAGGTATTTTTATTGTATTATTCTTCAATGTTATATAATTTTTCTGCATTTCTATATGTTGCTTTTGCAACTTCTTCTAGAGTAAGTCCTTTTAATTCTGCAATTTTTTGTGCTGTATATTTTACATTTCTCGAATCATTTCTAGTACCTCTTACAGGTTCTGGTGCTAGATATGGGCTATCTGTTTCTATTAACATTCTGTCAATCGGTATCATGTCTATTATTTCTGGTGCATTTTTTGAATTTTTAAATGTTACAGGTCCGGCTATTGATATATAAAAACCCAGTTTTAAGGCTTCTTTTACTAGTTCTCTATTAAATGGGCAACAATGGAATACACCTTTTTTATTTACTGGATTTTGTTTTAGTATTTCTAGTGTATCCATTACAGCTTCTCTAGTATGAATTGCTATTGGCAAATTCATCTCATTTGCAAGTTTTATTTGCTCTATGAATGCATACATTTGAATTTCTTTATTTTCTTTATTCCAGTAATAATCTAGACCAATTTCACCAATTCCAACTAGCTTGTCTTTTCCCTTCTTTCCTCTCTTATACTCTATTATTAGTTTTTTTAACTCATCTATGTCTTTTTGCGTTTCTTCGATACTTTCTTTAACATCATTTGGAGAAATTCCAGATGTTGTATAAATATAATCGTATTTTTCAGTAAGTTCTATCCCCTTTTTAGAAGATTCTAGACTATACCCTGCACTAATAAATTTTGTAATGTCTGCATTATAAATTTTTTCGATTATTTCTTCTCTATCTTCATTAAATTTCTCATCATCATAATGAGCATGTGAATCAAAAAACTCCACTTTTAATCTTCCTTCCACTCAAAACTTGCTAAAATAATTAAATTCTATCATAATAGGCATTATTTACAAAGCATGGACACAAATCTTTTATATTTTTCAACATTGTAGACACACATAACTCAAGACAAATTTATAATTATTTTTCAGCATTCTCATTAAAACAGTATATTTACAGTTGCAACCGCATATTTTTCTAAATGTGATATGCTCACATCTATACTTTCTATTTTTGCAAGTTCTTTTTCAACCTCTTTTGTTAGTGAAATAAATTTCACACTTGGTCTTCCATTTTCGTCATTTGTAGTCTCTATGTTTTTCCATGATATAGAATATTTGTCTTTTATAAGTGTTGATATCGCCTTAAAGGCAGCCTCTTTTACGGCAAACCTTGCAGCATAACTTTGATATTTGTTTTTTTTCTTGCTTTCACAGTATTGTATTTCGTTTTCTGTATAAACCCTATCCAGAAAATTATCTCCCATTTCGTCTATAGAACTTTTTATTCTTTCAACTTCAATTATATCTATTCCAGATTTTATCTGCATGTTTATTTTTCTCCTTTTCATAGAGTGCTATTTTACTTGAAAAAAGTTAAACATTGTCAAGTAAATTTAGTGGACTTTCATATATATTATATAATCATTTTGAATGAAATTTAAAATAGCCACAATTGTGATTTTTCATTTTTAAAATATTTTGAAAATACTAATTATATTCATAATTAGCAATATTGCAAGTATTGCTACAATTATTTTATTTGTGCTAGCTGTTTTCTCTATGTTTAAGTTTTTATATAATAAATCGTATTTGTTTTTTACTTGCTTAAAAATTGCATCCATTTTTAGTGTTTTTGTCCATTCATTTTGTAACAAACTGCCCAAATTGTCGTTTGTAATTTCTTCTATCCATGTTGTTTGTGCAAATTTTATGAATTCTTCTTTTGCACTTTTCGATTTTTTCTCAAAATCATAGTTTAATTTTTTCAAGCTTATTTTTTTGTATAAATTATATATATACTGATATAAATATTGTCTTTCGAATTCACTTTGTCTTTTAGTACAATTTTCTAAATTTATATCTGATGTTAATAAAACTGTTCCGACATTACTACAGCCATAGATTTCGTTTTTAGATTTTTCTACAATTCCAACTTTATTAGCAAGGCTTTCATTACAACTATCAACTATATAGTCTGCCTTTTCGACATTTACAAATTTATAAAATTCCTTTTGTAATAATTCTATATTTGTATTATCATTCCAGTCTTCTTGCCCTATACAAGCATATGAATATGTAATAAATCTGTTTGTATCTATATTCATTTTTGCAGCTTCTTTATTTTCGCCTGTAATTTCTGTAATTAAATCTGTAATTTCTTTTATAGTGTTAAATCTGTCTGTTTGAATTTTTATGTTTTCATACCCTCTATAATCATAAGCTTCAGATTTTATGTCTCTAAATTTATAATTGAAATTACATATGTTGGCAAGGCTGTTTTCACCTTCTAGCATTGTTTTCATAAGCATAAAGCATATGCCAGTATTAAAACAAACTAGTGTTATATTGGTTATATCAAAAAATATTCCGTCTCTTTTTCCAGCTTTGCCTTGTATATCTTCATTTAACGAATATTCAAATATCGTACATGGGTATTCTGTTAAGAGTGTGGCTTGAGTTACTACGTCTAAATCATAGAACTTTGTAAGTTTACTTCTGTTCAGCCCCATAGTCCAAAACATTGTATTTCTAGCCTTTGGCAAGAAATATGAATATAAATCTTCGTCTTTTTCCTTGTCGAAAGTTTTCATCTCAAAGCTTGGATTTTTTAACAAGCTTAGAAAGTACCTGTTTAAATTTTTTTGTTTTATTATATATGGGTATATAAAATATGTGTGTTGATACTTAGTCTTTAGTTCCATTTGTATTTCTCCTTTTTAAGTTCTTCTAACTGAAAACACTAAATTTTGGCAGTGTAAATACATTTAAAAGGCAACTTTACATGTTTTGTAATTGCATTTTAAATAAACTTGACATTGCCAAAATTTTAATTTTTCAACTTTTTATTTTGTATAATAATTTGCATTAGCATCTTCTGCCAAGTGCCATGTTCCAATAAAGTCTATTACTGGATTATTTTCTAGTGTAAGTGTTGGGGCTACCGTTGTTTCGCCTTTTGAATTAATTGCTCCCCATTTTCCGTCTTTTTTTACTGCCACATATCCAGAATTATTTTGCTCTGTTGCATCATCGTAAATATAGTTTACAACTACAACATTATTTTTGTCTACATAACCGTATTTTCCATCTTTCTTTGCCAAGAATAATGTATTATTTGTTAAAATTTCTGTATTTTTCTTTTCTTCAAATTTAAAATTATAATATTTATAATCTGAATTTATTCTAACTTTCATGTAGCCTTGATCTGTGTTAATTTCAGATACTATTCCAGATAATTTCAAGTTAAAATTTTTATCATATAAATCTGTTTCAACTTTCTCAGATTCAGCTTCTATAATATTTGCCGTTTTTACATATGTTATAAATTTATAATTGTAATCAATTTTTATATTGTTATCATCATCTATTACACCTTGTTTTCCGTCTTTTTGAGCAATGTAATAATTTTGATAAATGTTTTTCAAAGAATCAAATTGTGGTGCAACTTTTTCTTCTCCTGTTAATGTTGCAATTCCATATTTTCCACCTTTTACAACTACCATGTTGCTACTATCCATTGAATTTACATCATCATAGTTTAAGTCGGTTGATGTATTATCTTTTACATTCACAATCTTCCAAGAACCACTTTGTTTTGCTATATAAGTGCTTTCGGCATATACATTCTTAATTTCATCATATTCGATTGGAAGTAATATTTTTTTACTTGTTCCAATTACTCCAAGTTTTCCTTCAGAATTTTTTACAATATATCCATTTTCATATTCGTTCGTTAATGATTTGATATCTGCATATTCGTTATCTATTATTACAGAACCTGTCGAGCTTACAAGCCCTTTCTTGCCATCTTTTGTTGTAATTAAACTATTGCTAATTCCTATAAGTGGCTCTATGCTCTCGTAATTACAGTCTAGAAGTACTTTCCCTGAAAGGTCAATCAATCCATATTTATTATCTTTTTTTACTCTTAAACAACTTTTTTCATACCATATATTATTTTGCTGATCATAATTTTGAATTGCTTCAACCTGGTCGTATGTGCTAAATAGTTGCTCGTTTTTTTCATTTACTGCCTTTGTTTTGTATGTTCCATTTGTATAATCTACATCATATGTTACTATAAATACAGCCTTGTCCTTGTTTGGAACAACAACCATTTCATCATAACCTGGTGTAATTACTGTGTTTCCAGATGAATCAATTATGCCCCATTTATTGTTTGTAAATGCAGAATAATATGCCATTGCAACTTTCTTCTCGGTTGTTTCAGCTTTTGGTTGCATTAATTTTATGAAAACTGCTACAAACATTATTATTACTAAAAATGCTATTATAACAGCAATAACTTTTTTTATATTTAGCTTATGTTCAGATCCATTATATCTTTTTCCTCTACTCATAAATGTCCTCTCTAATTTATATAATTTTTGCAAGTATAATATATCACAAAATATGGTGGAATTACAATATAAAAGAGGAGATTTTAAATCTTTTATCAAATTATTTGACTGGCACACTGATTTTTTATAGCATATTCAGTGTATGAATTATCTTTTGATATGGCTATTGACTAATGTTTCGACTAATTTTTAGTAATTATATGTTTTCAAAAAAGATTCACACTTTGTATTAAAGCATGAATCTTTTATTTTATATATTCTTTTTATGTATTTTATAAACCATTACAGTCATGTCATCTTTTTCTTTTCCGAAGTCATTGTCTATGGCTTCTTTTAATATTAAATCTGCCATTCTCTGTGCATCATCTGTTTCTATTTCTTCCAATATTTCTTGCATCCATAAGTCCTTGCTTATGTATTCTTTGTTGGATTCTAGTATTCCATCACTGCACATTACAACTATATCTCCGTCTTGAAGGTCGTAGTTATATTCTACTAAATCTATATTGTTTAGTATTCCTGTTGGTAACGAAACTGATTTTAGTGTTTCTACATTTCCTCCTCTTTTTACAAATGTTGGGCAAGCTCCATTTTTTATAAATTTCATATTGCCTTTATACAAGTCTAGTATGCTTACATCCAGCGTTGCATACATATCCTCGTCTGTATTTGCAGATATTGTTGTGTTTACTAACTTTAGAGCTGTATCGTTGTTGAAGCCAGATTGTAGCAGTCTTTCTAGTGTTTTTATTGCAATTTTGCTACTCTTTCTCGCATCTGGTCCAGAGCCCATTCCATCGCTTATTGCAAGCAAATATTTGCCATCTTCTAGCCTTGTTTGCAAGGTTGTATCACCAGATATTATAGAGTCAAACTTCTTGGCTTTTGCAAGTCCTACTTGCATTGTAAATTCATCTTCTGATGTAAATGTGTACATACAAGTATTGTCGTTTGCTCTTAGCCCACATTTCTGTTTTTGTAAAACCATTTTTTCGTTAAATACTTTTGCTAAAATTCGTGCAATTTTTTTAACTCCACACTCTTTTCCATCCACAGAATCGCACACACCTGTGTATAACGTTATAATGTATCTACCGCTATCTTCTTGTTTCACAGTAATGTCTTTTAATTCTATTTCTTTTTCCTCTAGCAATTTTTTTACTTGCTCTTTTTGAGTTTTGTATATATCATCTTCATCTTTTGTAATTTGATTTGCCAAGTTTGATAATGCTTCAGAAACTCCATTTAATTGACTTGACATTGTTTTTTTGTTCTCGTCTAGTTTCTTTTTCCATATAAAGTTTAACTTGCTAACTCTATATGCAGAATTTATAGCTCTTACAATCTCATCAATATCGTTTTGAGCAACATAGTCATCTTCCTTAGAATCTGCACTAAATCCCATTATATAATTGTTATGGCTTGCAAATATTTTTACTATATCTTTTCTTGTAATAACTTCTCTTGCCATAAGTTGCTCAAAAATTTCATCTAAAATATTTTCGTTATTATTATAGATGTCTTCATATAATAGATTTTCTTCTTTGCCTTCCAAATTGTTATATAATTCATCTTCAAATAGTTCTTGGTTAGCCTTTTCTTGCTTTTCTAGCTCTTCGTCTGTAACAATTGTAGCAGCAGCATTTTCATACTCTCTTGCCATTGCAGAAATTGTGTTAGACATATTTGTAAGCTTATTTATAGTCTCTTTATTTTCTTCCAAAGTTCTTGTAGTTGTTTCTGGAAGCATCTTAGTATTTCCAACTAAATCACTTATTTCGATTTTATATGATTTTGGAATTGCAAGAAGTCCAAGAGCGGCAATTAATATCTCTTGAAATTTTATTACCTCTACTGTATTTCCATTTGCAACATATGATAATACTACATTTCCTATTATAAATCCAACTATAACCCCGACTCTGCCAAGTCTATTTAATAGTCCTGCAATCATTCCAGATATCGCATATGCTGCTAACATTACAGGTTGTTGACCTGATAATATTCCGACTACCGTTCCTATTGTTATACCAGTAGTTCCGCCTACTAGTACTCCATTCTTCCAGCCCATTACTAGTACTATTAGAATACATAATATATTTCTAATTGAGAAACCAAATATACTAAAGTTTCCTAAGCAATTTACGGCTAATGCAAGCATTAAACTTGCTCCCATTACCTCTTCTATTGAAAATACTTTTTTTATCTTTATCTCTTTAAATACAATTAATGAATTTACAAAAACTTTATATAAAATTGCTGTAGTTATTGTTATCATTAAAGTATACAATAAATCATAAACAAGAAAACCTTTAAATAAAAGCTTAATCATCTGAACAATGAATACTGCAACAGTCATTTGCATACCAACTTTTAATTTTTCATTGCTATCTTCTTGCTCGATTGGTCTTTTTATTAGCACTAATGCTACAAATATTAGGAGCGTTAATATGTAAAATAAAAGACCACTTCCACCAAACTTTATTGCTGTTCCAACTAATGTTACTAAGCATACAATTAGTGCAGGAACGCCTGCTCCAAAGCTCGCTGCCGTAATGGCATAACCAAATGGTGCAGCACTTGTAAATACTGGACTATTTTGCCCTCCTAGCAAAGACATCATAAATGCTAGGGCATAAATAATGATGTTTGGAACACTAAAATTTTGCTTTAATATTCCAATTATCTTTTCATTTTTGCTTTGCGTAGCAAAATCAACCTCGTCATCAAAAACTTCTTCTGTGTTTTTTGATATATTTTGAAACATCTTTACCACCTCTTACCTTTTTAACTTTTGTACCTTTAACTGTATGCTAGTATTTTAGTACAAGCCTTGTAATTTGTTTGTCGTTTTTAGGCAAAAATTTAAAAAAGTGTTTTACATCTTGTGATATATTTTTATTATATTTTTTTAATTCTTCTATTATTTTTATTTATATTAAAAAATATCAAAGTTATTTTATATTATTTTGGCGGAAAATACAAGAGTTTGGGGATAAATTATTATTTCGCCCATTGGGGACGTCCCTTTTTGGGCGATACTAAAAAACGGTTTGGAGACAAGGAAGAAATTTCACAATATTTTGTATTAAAGCTTAAATTACACATTTTTTCTGTCCCCGAATTGTATTGCACAAAATTTCGCCCAAAAAGGGGCGTCCCTATTGGGCGAAGTTATTATTACCATAATATTTAAAATCCAATAATTTTACCATGAAATGGACAACTTTATCGAAAAAAAATAAATATGTAAAAATTTTATCCATTAATGTTAGTGAACTACAATTTGAAATATTATGTAAAACATGTTAAAATAATAGTATTAAATTTACTAAAGGAGGACTATTATGTATAAATTAGAATATGATTTTAAACAATACAATAACATTATGTCCGCTTATATAGAAGTATTAATAAACAATAGCATGACTAATTTTCAACAACAAATTAGTAACGGTCAAGTAAGAAATGGAGAGCATGATGCTGGTGCACTTGCAGGCTGTATACAAAATTTAGAAGAGTATTTATATTATAATTATAAAAAATCTCCAGCAACTTTTAACCATGTTCTCAATGCTATTATGAATAATCTACGAACAATTTCAGTTTTACCAGATAATAACAGAGAAATATATGGGGAAACACAAGCACAAAACAAGATTATTTATATAAATCCCAATTTATCTGCTAGCAAATATTTAACAGGAGAAGAAAGAATTAGACTGTATATGGCTCATGAATTAGGACATATTGTAAATAATGCATGGATGAATAAGGTTGTGGAATATGTTAATCAACAAATTAGGCAAGGTAGCTTAAAACAAGAACATGCACAATTAATCTATGATGGATTTTCTATGCTAGATGAAGCAACAACGCAAAATAGAGCAGAAAATTTTGCTTACGAAATTTCTGGAAAGAGTAGACCAAGATTAACATATTATAGGAATGGTAGAATGTTCAATTCTGAAGAATATAAATCAAATTTTGATTATTATGGTGAATTACAAGAACCTGCAACAATGTTTGCAAAAACATTAAGAGGTATAGGAAAAGAACATGATGATGTAATAGCATTAAATATATTATCTGAAAGGGCACTCTCACCAAATTTCTTTAATACTGTATTAAACGAATACTCAAGAGATGGACAAATGGCAGCTTTTATTAAAGAAGTACAATATATGGGATTACTAAAGCGTGCATCATATGCAAATTTTGGCTATGAAGATGTTTCGTATCTACGTAATTCAAAAACATATTTAGAAAGACTTAAAAATATAACTACACAGATGAGAGACTATAGAGAACCTTTTAATGATGGCTATGAAGGAATATAAAAAAATTAATTACTATATTTATAAACCCCATTTTCTATATTTTTAAAAATTTTGGTATAGCGTTTCTGACCGTTGCTTAAAGGCTACGCAAAAGGAGAGCTTAATCTTATCTTCAAAAATATAGAATAATGGGTGTGCGATAAAATAGCCCAATAACAATTTTATCCATTAAAGTTACCTTGTATATAATGGTATAAATTATTAATACCATTTTACATTTTTTGCAGTTAAGTAACTTTTACATTTCTTATTTTAATACAAAAAATAAAATTGTACTAATTAATAGTTGAATTAAAACAATGATTCTTGTTATTTTAAATATTTTTTCTATTTTATTTCTTCTTTTTTCAGCGTCCCAAAATTTTCCGAAGTGGACTTCACAATGATTAGTATAGTCATCGACATCATCTGTATAAACAGCTTTTGATGTTGAATAATTGTATTTTGTATATTTTGCTTCTGGTAATAAAGGTTTATATATTGACACAATATACCAATATGAAGAAATATTTCCTAATAAGATTGCTAAAAACCATTGCCCGAAAATAATAATATATTTATTTGTTAAGTACTGATTTATGTCTATTGGAAGTTTATTTACATTAATTTTTAATATAAAATATACAATATATGATAAAATAATTCCAACAGCTATACAAAATGATTGTATTCTTATTTTTCTATTTTTTATTGTTTTGTCAAATCTATCTTTATTATTTTCTAGAATATTTATTACTGTATAATAAATATTATTTGCTGCACGTTCTTGGTTTGTGCTGTTAGCTTCAACATAAACATCTGAAAAATTCAAATTCATTCCTGCATTTCTGAAATCTACTGAAACATTTATGCTATTATATTGGTCATTAGTATTGTCTTTTTCAATTTTTCCAAAATATGAAATTCTTAAATCAATTATAACTTCTTCAATAATACTTGGCTGTCCTAATTGTACTATAAACCAGTTATAATTTGATTCCTTCATATTTTTTCCGTTACGTAATCGTATTGTATACATTAAAGATACATCAGCACTTCGATATTCATAATTTTTATCTGCAAAATTCAATTTTTCATTTTTTTCTTGGTCTTTTTGAAATAAATCTGAGTATCTTTCTTTGTATTCCTCAAAATAATTTGCAATATCCACTATTGTCTTTATAGGAATTTGCTTATTTAATACTTTATTATCCATCTGTTCCTCCAATTTTTCTATAGTATTTTATTTTTTAAAAAGATTATCTAAAGTTCCTATCTCTTTGTTTTTTCTTCGTGATTTGGTTCTTCCATTTTACCTATCTCTTCTAACTGTTTAGTGATATATTCTTCTATTGTCGAAAAGTCATATTCTACTGTTGGAAAATCATTTTTTGTTTCAGGAAATAAATCTATTACACCATCATCGTTTACTTTGGGAAAAACATTTTTTATGCTTTCAACATCTAGTCTTACATTAAAAGATTCTTTCACATAATCCATTACTTCTTTATAATTTTGAGGAAAATTATTTGACCCAGCATATGTTTTATTTAGCTGCCAAAAATGAATATCCCATTGCATTCCATCCATTATATCACTATCATAATATTCCTCTTTCCATTCATGCGTCAACTCTAGTAATTTACTTATAAATGAATCATAATATTCTTCATCATGAAATGATTTATATAAATTTATTCCAATTATGGTATTATTAATAATACGTCCATCTTTATCATATCCATACCTAAATTGATATCCATCTTTCACTTTATTTATATAGAAATAATATGATGGGCCCCAATATCCCCCCATAAAAGCATTAAATACTTCTTCTAATGAACTTTCCATTTTTCTTCCTCCAAGGTTAACTTTCCTTACTTTAATTAAATTGTACTATACTAAATTTAATTTTTCAATGTTTTAGTTTACTATTTTTTATAATAGCATTCGTAGCAAGTGTTGGATTATAATTATTTATTATTAGATATTAAGGCTGCTTTTATTACAAGCAAGAAAAGTGTGCTATTAGCTGTAACAAAGTGCAAAATACGTATGAATAATAGTGTAAACCATGTTCTATTTCTAAATTATTCATCATATAATTTTATAGGAGGTTTATGCATGAGTAATTTTAAAATATATGTTAAATCAATTCTAATTCCTGTAATTGTTGGTGGCATTGTTGGGCTAATTATAAGGCCTGTTATTGATTATGGCTCTTTAAATAAGCCACCACTTACACCACCGGGATTATTATTTTCTATAATTTGGCCAATTTTATATGTTTTAATGGGAATTTCATATGGAATTTTAAAAAGTAAAAAACTAGTCAGCCCAAAAATTTCAGTAGTATATTACGTGCAACTTGCAGTAAATGCACTCTGGTCAATTTTTTTCTTTTCATTAAAATGGAGATTATTTTCATTTATATGGATTTTAGTATTGGATTTGTTGGTAATTTACATGATTGTATTATTTTACAAAAAGAATAAAGTTGCTGGAATATTGCAAATTCCTTATTTAATTTGGATATTATTTGCATCATACCTAAATATTGCAATTTATGTGTTAAATTCTGCTAAATAATATACTACCGAATTCGGTATAATTGTATTGACAAATACTACCGTATTCGGTATAATTGTATTTGCTACAGAAATAAAAAATTTTTTACATAACTTGTAAAAAGGAGGTAACAAAAATGGAATATATGACTACTAGTGATGCGGTAAAAAAATGGAATATTAGTGAGAGAAGAGTAAGGCAATTATTATCAGAAGGAAGAATAGAAGGTGCTTTTAAAATAGGTGGCAATTGGAATATTCCTATTGATGAGGAAAAGCCACTAGATAAGAGAAATATAAAACCAGATAATATAGATTTTAAAATTGATATAGATAACAATTATTTTGATGAAGTTGATAAATTAAAGAAAAAATTAGATAGCAAAAGACCAATTTCAAAAGAAACTCTGCAATCATTAAGAGAGACTATTAATCTCGAATGGACATATAATAGCAATGGTATAGAGGGAAACACTTTAACATTAAGAGAAACTCAGGTTGTATTAGAAGGCATAACAGTTGGCGGAAAATCAGTAAAAGAGCATTTAGAAGCAATAAATCATGAAAAAGCAATTTTATATTTAGAAGATTTAGTAAAAGATAATAAGCCGATTACTGAATGGAATATAAAAAATATTCATCAGCTAATTTTGAAAGGTATAGATGATGAAAATGCAGGAAGATATAGACGAGAGAATGTAACAATAAAAGGTGCTACACACATACCACCAGATTATATAAAAATACCAGAGCTAATGGAAAAATTAATTTTAAATTACGAGACTTGGAATAAATATCATCCAATTATTCAAGCAGCTTTATTACATGGAGAGTTGGTTAAAATTCATCCATTTGTTGATGGAAATGGACGAACATCAAGATTAATAATGAATTTAGATTTAATGAACCATGGGTATAATCCCGTAATAATAAAAAAAGCGAATAGATTAGAATATTATGAGGCTTTGGATAAAGCACATACCACAATGGATTATACAGATTTTATTAAATTAATTAATAAATTAGAAATAGAAATGTTAAATAAATATTTAGAATTATTGTAAAAGACCATTATTCTATTTTTGAAAATAAGGTCAAGCTCGTCTTTTGAGGAGCCTAGCTCCGACCAAGAGCGTCGTACCGAAATTTTCAAAAAATAGAAAATGGAGTTTTTTTAATATACTAATTTAAACTTCGCCCAAAAAGGGGCGTCCCTATTGGGCGAAAAATTTATTTTATTACTTTTTCTGCATATGTGTTGTTTACTATTTTGTTGTATGGTGCTTTTTGTGTTAGCTCTCCTGCTTCTGTCATTATTAATTGTAGTTTATCGAAACTTTCTTCTTTTAGTACAGGTGTTTCGTTCCATGCGTCTATGTCTTTGTAGCTTTGTACTGATTTTTCTATTGATTCTACGCTTGTGCTTGGGAAGAAGCTTTGTATTGCTTCTGCTATTTCTCTTGATGTGTGTGATTTTACCCATTTTTGTCCTTTATATATTGCACGTGTGAATTTTTCTATTGTTTCGCTATTTTTTTCTATATAGCTTTTCTTTGCACAGTATGCTGTGTATGGAACTTCTCCAGACGCCTCTCCAACTGATGCAACTACATAACCTTTTCCTTCTGCTTCTGTCATTGATGCTGTTGGCTCGAATAGTGTTACATATTCGGCATTTCCACCAGCGAAAGCTCCTGCCATTAAGTCGAATTTTATACTATCGTCTAATACTAAATCTGTTTCTGGGTTTAGTCCATTTTGTTTTAAAACATATTCAAATGTCATGTATGGCACTCCACCTTTTCTTCCTGGTATTACTGTTTTTCCTTTCAAGTCCTGCCATGAGAAATTATCTGTTTTATTCTTGCTTACCAAGAATGAACCATCTCTCTTTGTTAATTGAGCAAATACTTCTACGTAATCTTCTTTTCCTTCGTTATATACATAAATTGAAGCCTCTGGACCACAGAAACCTATGTCACACTGTCCTGCCAATACTGCTGTCATTACATTGTCTGCACCTTGACCTGTTGTTAATTCTATTTTTAAGCCTTCTTCCTCGAAGAATCCATTAGCAATTGCCACATATTGTGGTGCATAAAAGACTGATCTTGTAACCTCATTTACTTTTAGTGTTTTTATTGCAGTATCATTTTTGGGTGGTCTTGTTGCTATAAATCCAACCGCTATTACAACAGCTACAAGCAATATGCACACTATTATCGTTATAATCTTTTTCATTTTTTTAAATTTCCTTTCTTTATTTTTGAGGCTTTATAAACAGATAAAAAGCAAATTTTATTGTTTTTCTATCGACACATTATTGCCTCTTTCATATTTACCATTACACTTTTATTATAAATTTAGCTTATTTTCATTCCCTTTTATAATAATCTTGTACATTCTATCTCTGTTTCATCACAATTTTTTCTAATATTTCTATACTTTCGTACATTACGGCTGCGACTATTGCAAGAATAATTACACTCGTCATTACCAGATCCAGCTTAAATACCTGCCCTCCATATACAATTAGATATCCGAGTCCTCCTTTTGATACTAAGAACTCTCCAGATATTACTCCGACTAGTGATAATCCTATATTTACTTTTAGAGTGTTGAATAATGTTGAGATATTTGCTGGTATTACTATTTTTGTAAGTATTTGAAACTTGCTTGCATTAAAAGTTTCAGCCATTTTTATTTTTTCTTTATCTGTGTTTATAAGTCCATTTAAAATATTTAATATTGTTACAATAAGCGAAATTGCAAGTGCCATAACTATTATAGCTGGCATTCCGGCACCAACCCATATTATTATTACTGGTCCTAATGCTACTTTTGGTAGTGCATTTAGTATTACCAAGAATGGTTCAGACACTTTAGAAATGAACGATGACCACCATAGAATTATTGCTATTATTACTCCCATTATGGTTCCTAAAGAGAATCCCACCAATGTTTCTATACATGTAATTCTTAGATGTCTTCCTAAATCATTCGATGACAAATTTAGAAATGTTTTTACTATTCTAGATGGTTGGCTAGTAATAAAGCTATCTATTTTTCCAAGCCTTGCAAGAAGTTCCCATATTCCTATAAATGCGACCACTATAAAAATTTGTGTTGCGAGTATCTCAATTTTTCGAAACTTCTTTTTTCTTAAATAATTTTTTCTATCTTCAGACATTAGTTTCTTTTCCAGCTTCTTTGTCATACTCTTCAAGCTCCTTCCACATTATGTTAAAATACTTACTAAATTTAGGCTTTTCTCTACAATTTAATGGCGTTCTATTTTCCATCTCGAAGTCAATTGTGTATATGTTTTTTACTGTTGCGGGTCTCTGGCTTAAAACCACCACTCTATCTGACATACTTATGGCTTCCGAAATATCGTGTGTAACCATTAGTACCGTTATATTCTCGGCCTTTAAAATTTTGTATATATCTTCTGTTACCATAAGCCTTGTTTGGTAGTCAAGTGCAGAAAAAGCCTCATCTAATAGCAATACCTTCGGACGAATTGCCAGCGTCCTTATTAGTGCAACTCTTTGTCTCATGCCTCCAGACAATTGCGTTGGATATTTATTTCTAAATTCATATAAACCATATTTTTTTAGAAGTTCAATTGCATATTTTTTATTTTCCTCTGTTAATGCCTTTTGAATTTCCAGTCCTAATAAAACATTTTTATAAATAGTTCTCCATTCTAAAAGGTTATCTTTTTGCAACATATATCCCACTTTTCCATCTATGTACACTTCTCCGTTTGTTTTACTTTCTAGTCCGGAAATTATTGATAATAGGGTAGATTTACCACATCCACTTGGTCCAATTATGCTTATAAACTCTCCTTCTTTTACATCAAAATTTATTCCTTTTAGTGCTTCTACTTCTCCATTTTCAGCTTGATACGTCTTTGAAATATTTTGTATTCGTACGATGCTTTTTTTCTCCATTTTTTCACAGTCCTTTCTTACATTTTATTTGATTGAAAAAAATCAAATTTTTCAATCACCCTCCAAAGTCAATCATCTTACTATAGTTTATGTCTACTTTTAAAAAGTGCTACAAATATTTAAATAAGCTGAAAACTGGTTATTTTTACCATGTATTATCACTTGTTTTGTTTCACGTGTGTAAACATATTGTCGTAGCTTTGATTATATAATTACTTAAATTATACAAATTTTATACGAAGGAGTTTTTCAATGAATAATTTTAGCAAATATGAGGATAATTTAAATCTAATTGGACCTATACTAAAAGATAAAAGAATTGAAAAAGGACTTTCACTAGAAAAATTTTCTTCTAAACTTCTTTTACTTGGCGTAAACATCCCGGTTACTAGCCTTTACAGAATAGAAAACAACCAAAGAACAGTACGAGACTATGAAATTTGTGCAATATCTGTAGTGCTTGGTGTAGATGTAAACGAATTGTTAGGTCCTATTACTAAAAGATTTAAAGTATCGTAAAATTTTAAAAGAGGTAGCTTTTGCTACCTCAAAACCATTTAATATAGATATTTTAAGTTTTATAAATAAAATAGGGTTTTTACTTATTTTCTGGCATAATAATTCCATTATGATATGTACATCTGTCTTATAATATCACCTCCGAGCATATATTCTTATAAATTTCTATTTCTTTTTCCTGGAGCTTGGCTTATATAGAAAATTAAATTATCTTTAGTTAAAAATCTCTTACATTTTAAAAGTTTTTTCTAAGTTTATATCAAAATAATTCTATTTACCTTTAGTTATGGGGGATCAAACTTAATAGTAAATTCATTAGTTTTTCTTCATTTTTTCTTATGGGATATTTTTAGACACAAAATAATAGCTTTGTATTAGATTAGAGAACCTCTAATAAAATTTTAAATATCGATATTTTTTGAAGCTTGTCTGCTTCGAATAAAAATTAATGTTTTATAAAACTAAATATATAATAGCATGAAAACGCTTGTATATCAAGCGTTTTCGTAGTTCTTTTTATGATATAATTTTACATATTTAAATGATATATTAGCACAATTTACAAGTTTCGACTGAATAATTTAAAACCCGCAATCTTAAAATTAGAATCTTTTTGATTTATGTAATAACTGAATGAGAGTTAAGACGCTCTCCACTGGAGAGCGCCTCTTTTTATTTTACTATTTTCTTCACATCTTCAATGCACATTTCTGTAATTTCAGATATTTTTTCAATTGGTATGTTTACTTTCTCCTCCTCGCTTCCATCTATCAACCATAGCCATTGCTCTAGCTTTGTGTTGCAGTCTGAATTTTTACTTCTACTTTATTTATGGGTATATTTACTTCTAAAAAATCCTTTCCATTTTACCATTTCATTTATTATTTTTCAACTGACAGGTAAAATTTTCGCGTATTATCTCTCATATTTTTCTCGGACGTTTATAAAATACTTTTTCTTCTGTATGCTAGCTGTTTTTTCAATTTCATTTTGGATTTACCTTTCGCTATAGCGAATATATGAATTAAATTTTTAGATTTAATAATAATTTGATAAAATAATTTTAGAATTCTAATAATAATTAACGTTAATACTTCTATAGTTTTTACTCTATAAAGTATAGTAATTATATACCTTACGGCAATGAAAAACAAGCAAAAACGTGTATCAAATTATTACACGTTTGACTATTTTTCAACATTTTTATAACTGTAATATTTAAGAAACTATATTTTATAAAAATTCTTTGTGACATTTTAATTAATTCAAAACTAACGAAAATCAAATTTAATTATACGCTATTCTATTTGATTTAATCTTGACACACTTTACATAATTTTGCTATAATATACATACCGATTAAAATACATTTATATGAGGTATTTAATATGTTGTATTGCTTTAAACCGTCCGACAAGTTTTTCCTGGACCTTTGTGAGACTACTGACCTCGCTGGTTTGCTTGATACTTTTTTAAGCTATCACAAAGAAAACCTTAAAACTCGGTTCAGTGAAACCCTTGCAAAAGCTAAGGAAACTGCAAAAGGGCCTAAGGCTCTTGCCATTGTCGATGATATGTATTCCAACAACTATCATTTTGAAGAGTTTTTCGAAACAGTCGGCGATGCAGTAAAAGTGCATTACTACAGAAGTTTCCTGAAACTTCAAAACCAGAAAGGGCAAACAGCATATGCTGCCGCACGCAGTTATGCAGAAAAGATGTGCTATGATCCCAGCAACCCGCAATATACGGGTGAATTAAATCAAATTGTTACAACATGTTGCGATGCGATTTTAGAGGCCTTCAATTCCATTGCTGAATAATTTCTTTGCGTGCAAACGTGGCACCCCGCCCGGGGTGCCCTCTTTTATTTTACTAATTAATATACTTTCGTAAGGCTTGAAATTTCCCGCTTTTTAGATTATAATATTATAAAATTTAAGGAGAAAAATTATGGATAGAATTGCAATTATTTCAGATGTTCACGCAAATATTACCGCACTAAACGCTGTTTTAGATGATATACATTCTAGAGGAATTTCTAGAATTTTTTGTCTTGGAGACAGCGTTACTAAGTGTTGTAATCCAGATTTAGTTATAGACAAGCTTAAAGAAAACTGTGAAGTTGTTCTAAGAGGTAATTGTGATGAATCCATTTCCTCGCCTAATGCTAAGCTTAAGAGTTTTTGGTCTAGAGTGAAAATTGGAGAAGAGCGCGCAAATTATTTGCATAATTTACCTGTTATGACAGAATTCTATATGAGTGGTAGATTGGTGCGCCTGTTTCATGCTTCACCTTTTAGTACTTCTCATATTTATAATCCAATGTATTCTAATCATAACACTCTAAGAGAAGTTATTGAACTAAGTTCTCCTATGCAATTATTTGAGAATACAGAATTTTTAGGCAAAACCCCAAACGATCCTATTCCAGATGTTATAGGCTATGGTCACATTCATACTCCTAATGTTTTTAGATATAAAAACAAAACTATTTTTAACACTGGAAGCGTTGGTATGCCAATAGAAATGGCGAATGACAACAATTTACAAAATACAGACAATCGCTTTTCTACTCTTGCTTCATATATTATACTAGAAGGTATATATGGCTCTAAAGAATTATCAACTTTTTCTATTAATTTAGTTCGTGTGCCTTTTGATATAGAAAAAGAGATTGAGTATTTAGAAAATTCGGATATGCCTGGAAAAGATAAAATTATTAAAAGTTTACGAACTGCAAGTTCTAATTAAAATTTAATAAATGAGGTGTTTTATGGATACAGAACCGCATGATATTATGCAGATTTTGAAAGAATTTAATCAAGAATATGTTCTTAGTTTTTGGAATGATTTGACTGATGAAGAAAAAAACATTCTAGCAAACCAAATACGTTCCATTGACTTTGCAAAAATGAATATGTTGTATTATAACTCAACTTTAGATGATTCTATTTCTTATGGTAGAATTTCGCCAATTTCGTACATTGATAGGCTTAATTTAACTAAAGACGAATTAAAACATTATTCTGATATTGGTAATACGGTTATTAATAGTGGAAAACTCGCTATAATTACATTGGCTGGAGGTCAAGGAACAAGGCTTGGCTACAAAGGGCCTAAAGGCTCATACGAAATTGATGTTCCACCAAAGAAATCTTTATTTGAATTTGCTTGTGATAATTTAAAGAAATTATTGAATGAAACTGGAACAGCCTTAAATTGGTACATAATGACTAGCCCTGCTAATGATGTTGCTACAAAAGAATATTTTGAAGTTAAAAATTATTTTGGCTACCCAAAAGAGAAAGTTAAATTCTTTATGCAAAGTACACTTCCTCTTATAGATATAAAAACACAAGTCATTTTAGAAACACCTTATTCAATAACTACTGGCTCTAATGGCAACGGAGACGTATTTAAATCTCTTGCTAATGCTGGATTTATAGAAAAAATGGAAGCAGAAAATATTGAATGGATATTCGTTGGTGGAATAGATAACATCTTATTAAAGATAATTGACCCACTATTTTTAGGACTAACTATTGCAAATGGTTGTGAAATTGCAAGTAAATCAATTAGAAAAACGGATTTATCTTCTAAAGAATGGGTATTTGCAAATGTTGACTCACACCCTAGCATAATAGACCCAAAAAATATTCCAGAAGAAGAACAATCTAAATATACTCAGAAAAATATCTTGGCACATTTGTTTTCGATGAATGCTCTAAAAAAATTAGCAACTGCAGACTTGCCTTACCATAGGGCATTTAAGAAATGCGATTTTATCAACTCAGAAGGCATGAAAGAAGTTCCACTAAAGCCTAACGCATTCAAATTTGAGAAATTTATATTTGATGCATTTGCTTTATTTGATAAAATATTGCTATTGGAAGTAAATCCGAGTGAAGAATTTGCCCCAATTAAATCATTTACGGGAAACGAAACTCCAGAAACAGCATTAGAATTATATAAAAAATATAATCACATGTAACAAAATTTATAATACAGAATATTATATAATACCATTTAAACAATGGTATTATATTTTTGTCTTGGAATATAATTTACTTAGAAGCTAAGCCTCTAAGTAAAACAAGAAAGGATGAATTTAATATGTCTGAAATGAATTTTAATGATATGATGAATATGATATCTAAGATGGATAAGAAAGAGCTTGAAGAGAAAATGAATCAAGTTTCTAAAATGCTTGGAAATAAGAGCCCTGAGGAAATATTGAAACAAATGAATAACAAAAATAATTAATTATATTGGAAGGACTGAGTTTTATGGCAGATATGGCTGATATGTTAAAAAGTTTTTCTTCTATGATGGAAGGGAAACAAATTCCAGATAATATAAAAGAAATGCTTAATTCATTACAGAATAACTCTGCTCAAAATGGTACTAATACTGGAAATAATACCACTGCAAATACAACTGATTCTATTATGAATTCACATGTAAATCAAGCTAATTCTTCTGAAGTTGCAAGTTCAGAACAATCTGGTAACCGTAGCTCTAACAACGGTTTCGAGCAATCAATGCCAAACATAGATATTAACACTATGATGAAAATGCAGAAAATAATTAGTGCTATGAACAGTCCTTCTAACAATTCTGGTGTAAACTTGCTTCGTTCGTTAAAACCATATTTGAAGCCCAGTAGGCAGGCAAAAGTTGATGAATACATTCAATTATTTAACATGGAGAAGGTTTTCGAATTAATGAGGCAATCTGGTGGTGATAAGAATGGTAGCTAATTATCCGTACTTTGGTCTTCCAAATTATATGCGTTATATGAATCCAAATGCTTATAAAAATATGCAACATCAAAAACAGGAATACATACGAAATAATAGTAGAGCTCAACCACAAAATAGAAATCCATATTATTCCACCCCATATACTCAAAATAATAGACAAAATTCACAAGCACCAATGAATTCTCGTAATAACCTAAATTATCGACCTTCATCATACAAAAGCAATATTACTAAACCCAAAAAAGAAAAAGCTAAACAACAAGAGTTGCCTCCATTATTCAGCTTTTTCGGAATTAATTTATATTTTGATGATGTACTTATTTTATGTATTTTGTTCTTTTTATATAATGAAAAAGTAAATGATCCATATCTATTCTTCACATTGGTGTTGTTACTTTTGACTTAACAAATAAGTTATGTCTACCTTTCGCTATAGCGAAAGGTTATACTTTTTTATCATTTAATATTTCTTTTACCTCTGCTTCTTTTAATTCTACTACTTTTGCAATTTGTTCTATAGATATATTAAGTTCATGTAACTTTTTTATTACAGACTTTTTTTCCTTCTCTATTCCAATTTTTTCTCCTGTTACTAGTCCATCTGATAAGCCTTTTTCTCTTGCTTCCTTCGCCTCCTTCTTTAACTGTAATTGGTCAGCTATTTCAAGCGTTCTATTTAAAACTTTTCGCCTTAATAAGTCATCTTGACTTATTCTGTCTAGTTCTTCTTTTGCTTCTTTGATATCTTCATTTTCTTCCATAATACGAGTTACCTCCTCTTTTTCTGGATTATCTAGAAAAAGCATCCATTGTAATACTTCGTCATTTGGATTTCTATGGTATGCTTTTAATACTTTTTGTAACTCTATTATAACAATCTCAAAATAGTCTGTCAATATAAGATGTTTCTCTTCCTCTTCTCGTATTCTCCATGTTGTTTGCGGTTTCTCAAGACCTTTTGTTAATTTAAAATCGTCATCTAGAATTATTATTGATATTGTTTTCCTTAAATCACTATATTTATCTCCAATTTTTAAATTAGCTGCATACATTTTCGCCCAATAATATAAAAATCGCTCAGTTATATTATCATTTGAAACAAGTTGTACTTCTATGTCACATTCAGTGTTTCCATTGATTATTGCCCTTAAATCTAGTCTTCCATTCTTATCTCCTGCATTTTCATTTAGCAAATCTGTACTTTTATCAAGTTCAAGCTTGTCTATTTTCGTCTTTAGTATAGCCTCTAACATTGCTTGTGTTATCCTTGGTTTTCCTCTTGAAAATAATGCTTTAAACACTACATCATTCTTTGGTTGTAATATGCTTTTCTTTTCATTTGGCATATGTAAGCCTCCTTAATTTTGTACAACAAAAATTGCTATACTTAAATTTAGTTATTAAAAGTTTAATCAATTGTACGTAGAATATGTTGCCAGAACGGCTAATTGAAAAAATCAATGATTTTGATACAAAATAAAAAATAAAAACATTTTTGAAATAACCTTTTCCATTATATCTAAACTACAAGTAAAGTCAAGGAAAATCGTATGCCAAATTTCGACAATTTCGCAATCACTTATCATGTATAATTTTTACATACTTTATTTCCAAACATTTATGCATTTTACCTTTACTACGTTAGCTTCTATGTATCCATTTATGAGTACTTTATCATTTTTATTTAATTGGCTATAAGCAAAATCTGCAAGTTGATTATACGCTTGTATCCTTACTATTTGCTTATCGACTGTTTTTATCTCAAAGCATGCTATTGCTTTATTTTTTGAATTTATTATAAATTTAAATTCTATATCACTAATTATTTTTCCTATTAAAAATACTTCATTCATTTTTTAATTTTTCCTTACACTATAAATAAATTGCCCCCAAAATTTGCTTTAAGTCGTTCTTTTATAAAATTCTGCTTTTAATTTCAGCCTGAATTTATTATTATCTTTAAGCCAGTAATCTTTTATTTATTACTGGCTATTTTTCGTAAAACACATGTATTCCATTTTTGTACTAACATATGTTTTACTGATTCGTGTTTACCTAAATTAGGATGGGATAAATCTCTTTAATACTAATACTTTCATTGTATATATTCCGTAAAATATATAATCTAGAAATTGTATTAGAGTGAAACACGGAAACCGATGTTGTTGTTGCTGTTGTCAGTGCTATTGTTGTTACGGTTAGCTGCAGGATTGTTTGAGCCTGTATTGTTGTAATTGCCTCCCCTATTAGCACACGGATTGTTGGTGTTGAAAGTTTTCGATTTATCCCAATATAATATTATATTTTATAATTTTTCTCCAGTTATAATAATATCACTTGCAAAGCATTCATGCTTTAATTTATATTTTCATTATAAAACAGTCTTTCTTCTAAATTTCTAGTATTTGCAATTTTTTTATTTTGTAAAAAATTTGGAAAAATAACATTTTCATATATACATAAAAAATCCCCAGACTTTCAATTTTCTTGAAATCTGAGGATTTATTTAAATTTTATTATATTTTTAGTTGCTTATGCTATAATTTTTTCTGACTATTCTAATTCCATTTTTCCATCTGCATCTACGTATGCATATGTTTTTTGTGTGCTTTCTAATATTTCTTCTCTTTCTCGTTCTTTTATTATGTTAGAGATTCTTAGCTGTGGAGCTTCTATTGAAGATGCTGCTATTATTGCTTCTTTGTTGCCTTTTGCACCGGCGTGTGCAAGACCTCTCAAGTCGCCTAAAACTATTATGTTTTCTCCTGCTATTACTTCTGCTCCATCGTTTACATCTCCTAGTATTACTAGACTTCCTTCAAATTCTACTTTTTGTCCAGACCTTACTGAACCTCTATGAAATTTTGTTTCTGATGTTGCTATTTCTTTGCAATATGTTTTTGTAATTCCGTGTAGTCCTAATGTTCTTGGGCTATCGAATTTTATTTTTACATCGAAGTGCTTTTTTATTAATTCTTGTATTTCGTCTATTTCTCTATTTTTTAGTACTTTTCCTGTTATTACTATTGGCGTTTTTTCACTCTGATATAATTTTTTTAACTCTGGTATTTTCTTTCTTAGTGAGTACATTATATCTTCTTGTGAAAAATCTTCATTTATTTTTATTACTATGTTGTCTTTTTTTAGATTTATTGTTATGCAACTTTTCATATTTACATCCTCTTTTATATTAATATTTGCACTTTCTATTTTAGCTTTATCAGATGTTCATTTTTAGTTTATTATTTGTACTGTTGGTATTGCTGTTGTGTTTTCTGTAACTTGATTTGTGTTCATTCCAAAGTATTGGGCTATTATATCTCTTGCAACTTCTGCTGTGTAGCTTCCGTGACCACCGTTTCTAACAAATACTACTATTGCAATTTCTGGGTCATCGAATGGTGCAAATCCAACAAACCATGCGTTTGTTTTGCCTTGTACACCTGTTTGAGCAGAACCTGTTTTTCCTCCTACTTCTATGTTGAAGTTTCTGAAAGTTGAATATGCTGTTCCTCCAGATTCACTTGTAACTCCCCTCATTCCTTCTAGTATAGCTTCTATGTTTTCTTCTTTGAAGTTCATTTCTTCTACATTTTCTTGTTGTAAACCTAGCTTCTCATTTACATATGATTCATATTCGTCTCTTGAAATTTCACTTCCGTCTGGATTTATTATAGATTTTACTATTGTAACATCTAAGTTTTTGCCTCTATTTGCTATCATTGCGACATATTTTGCCATTTGTAATGGAGTAAATGTGTTGTAACTCTGACCTATTGCAGCAGAAATTGTTTCTCCTGGATTCCATACTCTGTTTTCTTGTTTTGCAATTTCGTTACTTGCAAGTACACCATCTATTTCTCCTTTAAGCTCTATTCCTGTCTTGTGTCCTAGCCCTAAATAATATGAGTATTTTGCAAGATTATCTATTCCAAGTCTATCTCCTAAATCGTAGAAAAAGTAGTTACACGAGTGTTCTATTGCTTGCGATACATTTAAATATCCATGTCCATATCTATTCCAGCATTTCCAAGAACTGTTATACTTTCTGAATACTCCTGTATCATTTATTTTTGTTTTTGGTGTAATTGTACCTGTTTCGAGTCCTGCAAGTGCTGTTACCATTTTATAAGTAGAACCTGGAGAATACATTGCAGATATTGCCTTGTTTTCCAATGGTTTTGTGTCTCCGTTTATATAGTAATTCCATGTATTTGTGTCTATTCCATTTACGAAAGCCGATGGATCGTAGTCTGGATAACTTGCCATCGCGATTACTTCACCTGTTTTTACATTTAAAACAACCGCTGCACCAGCATCTGCGGGGTTATTTTCTTGTGAGAAACCATGGTTTGCAATTTTATTTATGTTGTCTGCCAATGCCTGTTCTGTTACAGCTTGTAATTTAGAATCTATTGTTAATATTACATCAGAACCAGAAACAGCCTCTTTTGATACATATTCGTCTGTTATTGTACCATCAACGTTCATGTCTATTTGCTTTACGCCATCTGTTCCCTTTAAGTATTTTTCAAATACATATTCAATTCCAGATTTTCCTATGATATCGTTCTGATTATATATGTCTTCGTTCCCTTCAAGCTCACTACTTTCTATTCTACCAATTCTCCCTAATATATGAGAAGCTGTTGTTTTTAGTGGATAGACTCTTACTGGAGTTTCAACAACCTCTACACCAGAAAACTCGGCATTTCTTTCTTTTATCTGTTCTAAACTTTGTCTGCTTATATTGCTTGCTATTTCTATAGATTTTGTACTACTATACCCCTTATATGATATTTCGTATCTTATTGCTAATATTTTTCTTATGTCTTCTACATTGTCAGATGTAATATCATATTTATTTTTAAAATAGTTAAAGGCTTCTTCAGCTGTTGCATCTTCATCTATGTTATTTGCTTTTTTCCACTTTTTCTGACTCTCTTCTTCTTCCAGTTTAAACCTGTATGGATTAACATCTATAAGAAAGTTATCCACATATGAGTCACTGTTTGTGGATAATATATTTAACAATTTCAATATTGTTGTGTTTAAAGTCTCGTTGTTAACCTTTGTTTTATATAAAACTATTGAATACTGGGCATCAACTGATGCAAGCATTGTTCCAGAACTATCTTTAATACTTCCTCTATCTGCCTTTAGTACACTTTCCCTTGTAAGCTTTGTGTTTGAAGTTTCCCTATACTCTTCTCCATGCACAATTTGAAGATTAAATAATTGAGCAAGTAGCACAATTCCAACTATATATACTAATATTGTTAATATATTATATCTAATTCTATCATTTTTAGCTTTTTCTTTTCCCAATTAATCACCTTCTTACAAATAAAACTAAATTTTAGTATTTCTATTTTTAAAATTTTCTGTGAAATAATTTATCCATTAGAAAACTTTGCACAATATTATTAATAATTTAAAAATATCTTGTTAAAATAAACTTATCATCAAATAAATTTTCTACATAATATCCAGCTTTTTTTATTAATGGATATATTATTATTGTTATTAATGTGTTAAACACAAGCTCAACAAGAAGTATTTTCGAAAATGCTAATATTTCAATTGTTCCTTCTGTTCTAAGCATTGTAAAAATATATAAAACTGTTTCATAGATTGCCGTTGTAATTATAACCATTAGTGTTACTATAAAACGACTATCTTTTGAAAAATTTTTACTCAATATCTCGCCAATTAGTCCGACTGCACCTAGTGCAAAAGCAGATATTCCAACGGTTTTGCCTAGTATTATATCTAAATATAGCCCAAATGCAAAACCGAATACTACTCCTAATTTTCTTTTCATGAACAAGCCCATAAATAATACAAGAATTACGTATAGATTAGGCATTATACCAGCTATGTTGAACCAAGTAAAAAAATTTGCTTGCAAAAAATATATTAGAAAAAATATTAATATTAAACATAGTATTGTAATTGTTTTTTTCATCGTTGTACGTTGAAAAATAATTACAATTTTGGCTACGTCAAATTTCATTCAAAACGCGGTTACATACAACAAGTATGCGCCCTTACCTTTTGAATTCATTTTCCTTGCCAAAATTTAATCCTTTTCCAACTCAGCTCCTTTCATAAAAATGCTTATCCTATTTAATAATTACTAAAACCGTTTCCAGCTTATCAAAATTAACAGCAGGTTCTACCAAAATATATCTGTTAGTTAAATTTTTTGTTTCTATTATTTGTTTTACGGTTCCTATTGTAATTCCCTTTGGATAAATTCCACCTAACCCAGAGGTTTCAACCTTGTCACCTTCTAATAATGCCGCAGAAGTTGGTATATATGTTCCTTTTAGCATGTTTGAATTTTCTAGATTTCCTTTTATTATAACAGAATCTCTTGCAGTTCCAACTACACTACTTACCGCACTAGATGTATCTAATAAAGTTTGTACCTTTGCAGTTGTATCTGTAACAGAAATTATATGTCCGACTAATCCTGCATCGGCAATTACTGGCATTCCAACATCTACACCATCATTTTTACCAATGTTTATTACTATTATGTTGCTGTAGTTGCTTGTATTTTTATTAATTACATAGCCTGGAATAGTTGTGTATTCTGTATATTTATCTTTTAAATTTACATATTCTTTTAATGTTTCATTTTCAGACTTTATTACTTCTAATTCTCTTAAAGATTTTTCAAGTTCACTGTTACGTTCTTTTAAAGTTTTATTTTCTTCTTTTATAGTTGCAAGGTCTGAGAAAAATGTGCTGTTTCCACTAAATTTATTCTTTATGTAAGTAATTCCATTTTGAACTGGCATTACAAAAGAACTTAATGCTCCACCTATATGTGAAAAATCTTCAATTTTTATGTTTGAAATAATTACAATTACAACTAAAACTATAATAGTAATAATTACTCCTATTATGCCGGTTTTCTTGTTCCTATACATTTATAGTTAATGCCTCCTTCTGATATATTGAAAAATAATTACAATTTTGGCTATAGTTTATCTTCTTCTATTCCTAATTAACGCCGTTCTAAGCTTGTCCATATCTTCTATTGTTTTACCAGTTCCATTTGCTACACAATCAAGTGGTCTATCTGCTACATAAACTGGAATTTCTATTTTTTGAGAAATTAATGTATCTATTCCTTTTATTAAAGCTCCTCCACCTGTTAACACTATTCCACGCTCTATTATGTCTGATGCTAGCTCTGGTGGTGTTTTTTCAAGGGTTGCTTTAACTAAATCTATAATTTTTTCTATAGAAGGAGCCATTGCCTCTTGAACTTGCTCAGATGTTACAATTTTGTTTTCTGGTAATCCTGTTGTAAGCTCTCGACCTCTTATTTCCATAGATTTTTGTGTTACTAGCGTAATTGCACAACCAAGTTCGAGCTTAACTTGCTCTGCTGTTGTACTTCCTACTGCTAGATTTAAATTATTTTTTATATAATTAATAATCTCATCATCCATGGTATCACCTGCAACTCTTATAGAATCGCTTACAACTATTCCACCTAGAGATATTACAGCTACTTCAGTTGTTCCTCCGCCTATATCTACTACCATATTTCCTGTTGGTTCTGCCACGTCTATTCCTGCACCGATTGCTGCCGCCATAGGCTCTTCTATTAAGTACACTTCTCTTGCTCCTGCTTGAGTTACAGCTTCTTCAACGGCTCTTTCTTCAACCTCGGTAATTCCAGATGGAACTCCTACTACAACTCTTGGCCTACCAGCATTATATCTTTTACAAACTTTTGTAATTACATTCCTAATCATCATCTGTGCTGCAGTAAAATCCGCAATAACACCGTCTTTCATTGGTCTTACTGCCCTAATTTGTTCTGGAGTTCTGCCAAGCATCTCCTTTGCTTCATGCCCTGTTGCAACAATTTGGTTGTTTTGTCTATTTATTGCCACAACAGAAGGCTCGTTTAGAACTATTCCCTTTCCTTTTATTGTTAGCAAAATGTTAGATGTTCCTAAATCCATCCCTATGTCTTTCGATACAAATGTAAAAAAATTCATTGTTTACCTCAATCCTCCTATTGAAAATACGCTTGTGTATCTTTCGTTTCCAATTACAATGTGGTCTAATAGCTCTATGCCTAATAATGTAGCTGCATTATATAATCTTTTGGTTGTTTCTATATCTTCTTTGCTCGGCGTTGGGTCTCCACTCGGATGATTATGTACCAAAATAATCTTCGGTGCTCCCATCTTTGTTGGTTCTGCTAATATATCCTTTGGCTCTATTATTGCTGAATTTGTGCCACCATATGACACATCTATAATCTTAATTAGCACATTTTTTGTATTTAAAACTAGTACTTTTACTTTTTCTCTTTTTTCGTATTTCATCTCATTCATTAACAAATTTGCCACTGATGCTGATGACCTTATTTGCACTTTGTTAGCATTTAGTGGTTTTGAAATTCTTTTTGCCATTTCGCATACAGCTTTAATCTGAATTGCCTTAACAATTCCTATTCCTTTAATTTTTGTTAGCTCTTCTAGTGAAATATCTTGCAAAAACTGAATATTTTCTTTATTTTTACTTTCTATTGATAAAATTTCTTGTGCGAGTTGTACTGATGTTTTTTCTTTTGTTCCTGTTTTTATTATTATTGCTAATAATTCTGAATTTGATAAATTGTCAATTCCATACATTTGTGCTTTTTCATATGGTCTTTCTGTTGATGGTAATTTTTTTATAATCAATATAAATCCTTTCCACCACTATTTTTCTATAAAACTTATAATGCTTTTCTATATATGAAAATTGAAATTATTACGCCAATTATGCTTGCAATGTTTATTTTAAACATTAGTGCGAATGTTACTTTTGCTATTCCTAAGTCAAGTACAAGTGGTGAATTTGCAGATAGTCCAAATTCTTGACCGTATGATAGCCACCATAGGAAGTCAACCCCTGATGTAAGTTGCCCTATTAAACCTCCTATAACAAGTCCTGCTAAAATGAATAGTATGCATATCCATGTATTTTTGTTTTTCATGTTTTTATCCTCCGTTTTTTATTGCGAATTAGTTTTATGTAAAGTTCTATCTCCTACGGATACAACGTTTTTCTAATTCAATTTTACATTTTGTATTATATCTTGAAATCGAGTTTTTTTCAATACTAAAAGTTAAATATATTTTTTCATTTTCGTCAAATTTCGCTTTATTTTTTGCTTTTTATGTGGTATATTAAATATTACATTTATTAGATAACAGTAATATAATATATAAACACAATATTTCCATATTTTGTTCATTTAATTAGATATATTTTAGTAGTATAATATAAGTATATCTTAGGAGGTACTAAATGAAGTTTGAGAAAATTAATGATGATAAAATAAAAATAACATTAAGTAGTGCAGATTTAGAAGCAAATGACTTAGATTTACACTCTTTTATGTCAGACTCTAGTGAAACACAATCATTATTCTTATCTGTTCTAGATAAAGCAGAAAAAGATTATGGTTTTATTACAGATAATTATCAGCTAAAAGTTGAAACATACGCTTTAGATAATGGAACATTTATGCTTACAATTACAAGGAGCCGTTCAAAGAATGAGCCAGAAAGGAAAAAATTTAAGGTATCTAGAAAAGTTCCTAATATGTCTACAGCTTCTCTAATATATAGGTTCAATACATTCGAGGATTTTTGCAATTTTGCAGAGTTCTTATCCACATCTGAGCTTGGAAATGTGGACAAAATTTCAAAATCTTCATTGTTATACTCGTATAATGATTACTACTATTTAATCTTTAACGACGTAAACGTGAAATATCCTAATTTAAGGTCATTTTACTCTGCAATAACAGAGTTTGGTACATATATTGAATATTCTGATGCATTAGCTGCTAAATTGCATGAAACAGCAACACTTATAATAAAAAATCATGTAGTAAAAGTTGCAACAAAGTACTTTGTAAAGTAGAAAAAAACTTGGAGAATTTAACATTCTTCAAGTTTTTTATTATTTTAATATACGTAGTTTTGCGGATTTTGTGCTATTCCATTTACTCTTATTTCAAAGTGTAAATGGTTTCCTGTTGAGTTTCCTGTGCTTCCTACTGTTGCTATTGCTTGTCCTTGTGAAACGTATTCTCCAACATTTACTAGCAATGATGTACAGTGCCCATAAACTGTTTGAACGCCATTTCCATGCGACAACATTATATAATTACCATATCCTCCACTGTATCCATATTGTGATACTGTAACTCTTCCAGCAGCTGCTGCAACTATTTTTGTGCCTTTGCTTGCTCCTATATCTACACCTTTATGTGTTTTTCCCCATCTTGAGCCAAATCTTGATGTTAGTGTTCCAGAAAGTGGTCTTATTAAGCTTATTCCTAAATTAACTTTTGCCCCTGTGTTTACTGATGAAGGCGGAATTGCTGATCTACCTGTTGAAGCCACTCTTTTTACTACCACTTTTGGTTTTTCTTTGTATAAGCTTGCCACACAAGTTTCAACATCTGTGAATGTTGCTTCACTTGTATTATATTTTTCTAATATTGTTATTTTATCACTATTTGTACTCTCTTTATCTTTTAATTGTTTTACAATGTCTTCTGCATCTTCAAATTTAGATACATAATATTTTTCTTCGCCATCTTCCAGTATTGCATAATATCTATAATATGTAGTACCTTGTCCAACTATTTTATTATAAATTTCATCATCATTTGTCTGTACATCTTTTTTTAATAAGCATAATTTGTATTCTGGCATTGAGTCAATTTGAATAAAAGCTAAATTTGCTCCATCACCTTTTTGGATTGCATCATTTATTTTTGCTTGTAATTCACTCTTATTCTGGGTATATCCTATAAACTCTCCATTTAATGAAACTGAATATGTTGGTTTAAAAAAGTATACAATCATCATTCCAATTATTACTACTGACAGTAAAATTAGTACTGCAAGCTTTATAGAACGCCTGATATGCATAAAAGATTTTTTTAATACGTTTATGATAAACAACTCCTTCTTTATTATTATCAGACATATTCTATATTAAAATAGAGAAATTTTCAAGTACTTTTTTGAATTTATATTAGACAACGAAAAAACACATCTCTTTTTGGGCGTTAGAGATGTGTTTTGATTTTATTGCAATTCATTTTTTACTGTTAGTATTTCTGTTGGTGTTGCTGATTGTGCTGGTTTGTAGTAGCCTTTTGTTTGTGCTACTTTGAATAGTTCGTATTGAAAGCTTTCATCATTATTTCTTATTTGTTGTATTGTTTGTCTTAATTGCATATTTTCTGCTTCTGATATTACTCCTTGATAAGTTTTTAGACCAGATTTTACGCCTTCTAGTATATCGTTTACCATTGTTTTCTCATCCATTTTCGTATCCTCCATAACTTAAATATTTAAAAATGACATTAGTTTTTGCTTTGTGTTTAAAGCATCTTGTGCTGATTTTGTGAATATTTGCTTTATTTGTGGATCTACTGCTTGTGAAGCATATGTGTTTAATTTTTGATAATTTGTTTCATGTGCGCCTATCAAATGGCGTAAATTTTGTAATTCGATTTGAGTTAAATTTGCCATAATTAAAAACTTCCTTTCCTAAGGTTTATGTTTTTATTATGGCAAATTTTCATTTTTTTATTCATTTATTTTGTATATTTTTATTTTATTTGTATGTTTTGTTTTTTCTTGATTTTAGCAATTTATCCTATTATTTCCAAACCAGCAAATTTTGCCATTAGTCTCTTGTGTCCAGCTTTATCGAATTCTAGGTCCACCTTTACATCATTGCCTTCTTGCTCTAATTTTGTTATTGTTCCTTCTCCGAATTTTTTATGGTAAACACGTTGTCCAACTTGATATTTTGATAAATCTACATCGTTTGTTTGATTGTGTTGTTTTATTGAATTTAAGAAGCTTTCTGCGGTTCTATATTGATATTCAGATTTTGTACCTTGTTCTCCAATTGTTTTTGCAACAGCAGATTTATCTTCTTCGCTCATTTTGAATGTTTTTACTGTTTGTCCTTTTCCATAGCTCCATCTATATCCATAGTCTTTAAATTCTTCCTTATCTACGGATTTTCTTTCTACAACTTCTGCGTATCCTTCTAGTAATTCTTCTGGAATTTCTTTTACAAATCTTGATACCTGATTGTAGCTGGTTGAGCCAAATATTGTTCTATGTTTTGCACACGTTAAATATAAGTATTGTTTTGCTCTTGTTATTCCAACATAGAATAGACGTCTTTCTTCTTCTAATGCTTGTGGCTCGCCTATAGTTTTGTAGCCAGGAAATATTCCTTCTTCCATTCCAACCAAAAATACAACTGGGAATTCAAGTCCTTTTGCACTGTGCAATGTCATTAATGTTACTAAATCGTCTTGGTCTTCCATTCCATCTATATCACTCGAAAGTGTGATGTTTTCTAAGAATTCGGCTAATGTGTTGTCTGCTGATTCTTCTTCGAATTCTATTGCAACTGTTAAGAATTCTTCTAGGTTTTCTATTCTGGTTTCAGCCTCTACACTGTTTTCATTTTCTAAAGCTTTTGTATATCCAGTTTTATTAAGAGTTTCTTTAATTAAATCTGATATTTTAAGTTCATCTTTTTTTGACTTCAAATATTCAATTTGTTCTATAAAATCTCTAGAGTTTGAGAATACCCTTGTTAATCCATATTCTTGTGCATTTCTTATAATTTCATACATAGAGTTACCTGTTTTGTCTGAAATTTCTTGAATTTGTTCTATGCTTGTCTTTCCAATTCCACGTTTTGGCTCATTTATAATTCTCTTTAAAGATAGATTATCTGCAGAGTTATGTATTAACCTTAAATATGCAATTATGTCTTTTATTTCTTTTCTTTCATAGAACTTTAAGCCACCAATAACCTTGTATGGAATGCCTTCTCTCATAAGAATATCTTCTATTGCTCTTGATTGAGCATTCATTCTATATAAAATTGTGAAATCAGAATTTTTGTAATATTCTTCTGTTTTTAAATGGTTTATTTGCTCTACAATGTATCTGCCCTCGTCATATTCATCTTCTCCACAATATATGCAAGGCAAGTGTCCTTCTTCGTTTTCTGTCCATAGCTTCTTGTCATATTTGTTTTCATTGTGCTTTATTACTGCATTTGCTGCTTTTAATATATTTCCTGTACATCTGTAGTTTTGTTCTAGTTTGATAATTTTTGTTCCTGGGAAATCTCTTTCGAAGTTTAATATATTAGAAATATCTGCACCTCTAAAACTATAAATTCCCTGGTCATTATCACCAACAGCTGTAACATTTCCATACTTTGATGCCAATAATGATACAAGTGTAAATTGTGCCTTGTTTGTATCCTGATACTCATCAACTAAAATATACTTAAATTTCTCTGTGTAATAATCTAAAACATCTGGATTCTCACTTAGTATTTTTATAGTAAAGTTGATGATATCATCGAAATCTATTGCATTATTTTCTCTTAATCTTCTTTGATATAGCTCATATATTTCTGCAATTGTTTTCTTTCTAAAGTCTCCGGCATATTTCACACCATAAGCTTTTGGCTCAAGCATTTCATTTTTTCCATTGCTGATTTCAGATAAAACTCCTCTGTCTGTAAATATTTTATCGTCTACTTTTAAAGTTTTCAAACATTCTTTTATTAATGTTTTTTGATCAGATGTATCGAAAATAACAAAATCTGTTTTATATCCGATTCTATCTATATATCTTCTTAAAATACGCACACAAATAGAGTGGAATGTTCCCATCCATAAATCTTTTGCCGCGTCTCCAATAAGTTTTTCTATTCTCTCTTTCATTTCATTTGCAGCTTTGTTTGTAAATGTAATTGCAAGTATATTCCATGGTTTAATTCCACTTTCTATATCATATGCAATCTTGTGTGTTAGCACTTTTGTTTTTCCACTTCCTGCACCAGCAATTACTAAGCATGGTCCATCTGTGGCAAGCACAGCCTCTTTTTGCTTGTCATTCAATCCATTTATTAATTCTTCCTTATTCATCTCTATCCCTTCCTCATGTTCAAAAAACAATTATAGATTTTCATAAAAAATATTACTGTCTTAATCTTTCAATAGTCAAAATTTTAAATTTTTAACTCTTACGCTGAAAATTATTTCTATTTTTATGAAATTCAATATTACATATAGAGCTTACGCATTTGTAATTTTATCTACAATTAATTTTAAAGCATCATATATTTCTTTTGCACATTTTCTGTATACTTCAGCAGGATATCCCCATGGGTCATCTATGTCTTTATCTTGTGCGTCTGGTCCATATGCATATTCTTCTATTGTAAATATTCTATGAGCAAGCTCTGGATACATATATTCCAATGTAGTTAGATGAGCATGTGTTGCACACAAAATTAAATCCATATCTTTTATATTTGTATTTTTCACATTTACAGATTGATGGTTTAATAAATTTACGTCATATTCTTCTTTCATGACCATTATTGCTTCATCTGTTGAATATTCTCCAGTCGATGCACGAAGTCCAGCAGAACACACCTTTATATTTGTTATTCCTTTATCTTCTAGCATTTTCTTCATTAATCCTTCTGCCATAGCACTTCTACATGTGTTTCCAGTACATATAAACATTATATTTTTTATTTGTTCCATGTGTTGATTCCTCCAATATTTTTCTAACGATAGTATATAACATTTGGGTGGATTTAATCAAGGTTTATGCTTGATATATTTAATGAATTTTCACACACTGCTAATAATCACAATAGTTTTGCTAGTTTATTAACTAAACTTTTATAGTTTCATTTTTTAACTATATATTTACTGCAATTAGTCCTAATATAAATCCAATTATTGTTCCTATGGTACTTGCTTTTCCATCATAAATTTTATTAGATTCAGGTATTAATTCTCCTGAAACTATATACAGCATTGCTCCAGCCGCAAAGCTTAGGCACACAGCGATTACATCTTGCGATATTCCACCAATTATTTTTCCAATTAGTGCTCCTATCCCTGTTGTTACTCCAGAAAGGATTACATAATATAAGACTTTAGACGTTTTCATTCCTCCATTTTTCATCGGCACAGCCATTGAAATTCCTTCTGGTATATCATGTATACATATTGCGATTGCAAGAGAATAACCTAACGTTAGTGAGGCTCCAAAACCAGAACCTATTGCAAGTCCTTCCGGAAAATTATGTATTGCCAAACCTATACTTGTTACAATTCCTGCTCTTAATAAATCTTTTTTATTTTCTTCTTTTATGCTTCTTAACATTTGAGAATTTTCTGTAAACTTTTTATCAACTAAATAATTGCAAACAATCATACAAAATATACCTAATGCTATTCCTAAAATAACATTAGTTATAGATGCAATTTTTAAAGCTTCTGGAATTAAATCAAAACTTAATATAGAGGTCATTAGCCCTCCTGCTAATGACAGAATAAAACTTAATATTTTATTTGATGGATTTTGAAATCTTACACCTATTATTCCACCTAATGTTGTGCCAAATGTGCCAAAAAACAAACCAAGCATTGTAACTTTTAATAAATCGTACATTTTTTCTCCTATCTTTTTTGTACATTGTATTTACTTGGTTTGTTTTTTATTCTAAAGTATTTATATTATTTCAATTTTTCCATCATCTGTTGTATACATTATAAAATTATTCTCTTCATTCTTCATAATAAGCCAATTCTCCTTATTTTTGTTAAACACATTATATCAAAAATTAAGTATTAATCAATTGTAATCTCATACAAAACAAAAGATGATGTAATTATAAAATTTTCATCATCTTTTTCTGCATTTTATACTATATTTAATATTTTAAATTTTAGTTCTAATTATTCTTCATCATTTCCTTGTAATTTTTCTGCTCTATCTGCTGCAATTAAGTTATCTATCATTTCATCTAAGTCTCCATTTAGGAAGTTTTCCATTTGATATATGCTAAGCCCTATTCTGTGGTCTGTTATACGTCCTTGTGGATAGTTGTAAGTACGTATTTTTTCACTTCTATCTCCACTTCCTACTTGGCTCTTACGCTCATTTGCAAGTTCTGAATCACGTTTTTGCTTTTCTACTTCATATAATCTAGATTTTAAAAGTTTCATTGCATATTCTCTGTTTTGTGTTTGAGAACGCTCTGTTTGACACTCTGCTACTATTCCTGTAGGTACGTGTATTAATCTTACTGCAGATGATGTTTTGTTTACGTGTTGTCCTCCGGCACCAGAAGCTCTAAATACTTCTAGTTTAATGTCTGCTGGATTTATTTCTATTTGAACATCTTCTACTACTGGTAATACCGCAACAGTTGCTGTTGAAGTGTGAATTCTTCCACTTGCCTCTGTTTCTGGAACTCTTTGTACTCTGTGAACTCCACTCTCAAATTTTAATCTGCTATAAACTCCTTTTCCAGTAACCATGAATGATATTTCTTTATATCCTCCAAGTCCTGTCTCATTTTCATTTAAAACTTCTATTTTCCAGTGTTTTCTTTCTGCATACATTGAATACATTCTGTATAAAGTTCCAGCAAATAATGCTGCCTCGTCTCCACCGGCTCCAGCTCTAATTTCACAAATTATGTTTTTATCATCATCTGGATCCTTTGGTATAAGTAATATTTTTAGCTCTTCTTCTATCTTTGGAAGTTTTTCTTTATTTTCATACAACTCTTCTTCTGCTAATTCTTTCATTTCTGGGTCATTTAGCATTTCTTGAGCTTCTTCAATACTCTGTTGTACTTGTTTATATTCCTTATATTTTAATGCAACCTCTTCTATTTCTGCATGCTCTTTCATGAACTTTGTCCATTCGCTTGTATTTGCAATAACTTCTGGGTCTGCAATTTTTTTATTAAGTTCTTCGTATCTATTTTCTACTGCTTCTAACTTTTGAAACATAAATTTTCTCCTCTATATTAATTTTTATAAGCGTAATAATTATACACCCAAAAGCCTATAATTTCAAGTATTTTCCTAAAGCTCTACTACATTGTATGGTATATTCATTTCTTCTAGCATTTTTTGTTCTCTATCAGTGCATGTAAAAATAATTGTCTGGTGATTATTTAGGTCACTTGTAAGATACTGTAGCATGTTTTTTAGTCTATTATTATCTGAATATGCAAACGACTCATCTAATATAATTGGCAAATTTTCTTTTGATAATTCATCAATCATTGATAATCTAAGTGCTAAGTATAATTGGTCTATTGTTCCTGTACTAAGCTTTATTGCTTCTACATATTCGCCTCTATTATTTTCTATAATCATTCCATTTTCGTCATTTATGGTAACTTTATTATATTTATTACTTGATATTTTTTGAATACTCTCCGAAAGATTTTTTGTAAATTTGGGAGTTATAGTTGTTTTCATTTCTTCATATGCATCCATTAGATTTTCTATTGCAATATTTATGATACTTTCCTTTTCTCTTAATTCTGCTAATTTTTCTTTGTCTGCTTCTCGCTTTTCTTCTAAAACTACCATTTCATCTAGTTGTGGAACTATTGTGTTATATTCAATTTCTAATCCTTTAATTCGTATTCTATTATTGTTTATTGTTTCTTCTATCTTTGAAATATAATTTTGGTAATCGTTTATATATAATAAATCATTTATATTTTTGTCTTTATATTTCTCTATTATTTGCTGTTTGTTTTTATTTGATTCTTCTTTTATCGCTTTATTATCTTGTTCTATTTCTTCTGTTATTTTTTCATTATTTTTTTCTAGTAAAATTATTTGTCCCTTTAACATTGACAATTCACTATTTACTTGTTTTTCTTCCTCTTCTTGCTTTTCTAGTTCCTTCTCTGTTGTATTTACATTAGCAATTATCTGTTGTTTTTGATTTTCTAATTTTTCTCTTTTGTACTGCTTTTCTTGATTTATCTTCTCTCTTAATTTTGCTTTATTTACTTTCTGCTTATTTTTGTTAATTACATAAAATACAATATTCGCAATTATAGCAACTCCTAATATTCCAGAAACTATATAATTTTTTATTAAAATAATTGAACAAATTAGTGCTATTGCCAATACAACGGTTATTACTATAAACGAAATGCTTGGCTTTTCTTTTTCTTGTGTTTCTTCTTTTTCATTTGCTATTTTTTCTATTTCACTATTTAATTTTTCTATATTTTCTTTATGCCCTTTTATTATATCTTGCAAATGATTTTTCGCACTTTGTACTCTTTCGCTTTCTGCATTTATTGTATTTTTTTGATTTGTCAGTTCATTTATTTTAGCAATATTATCTTTTCTATTTTTTTCTCTTATCTCAAGCCTATTCTTCGTTTCTTCCTCACTCTTCATAGAGTTTTGAAGTTCTTGTAAAATCTGTTTCTGCTGTTCTAATTCTTTTAGTTCAGATAAAATTTGTTCTTTTTCCGCATCTATTTCATATTTTCTATTTCTGTATTTTTCTGTTTCAACTATTTTATTATTTATTTCAACAATTTCTTTTTCTATTATATTTATAGGTTTTTGGCTAGTTTTATTTGTTCCAATTTCGTCTCTTATTTTTTCTTGTAATTTTATTAATGCTTTTTTATAAGACACGTTATCTTCACCAGTTCCAGCTAAATTAGCTATTTTTTGTATTAGCATGTTTTGATTTTTTTCATTTAAACGCACTTCTTCTTGTGTTGAAACAACTGTTGATAAATACATTTGTTTATCTATTCCCATTTGCTCTATAAAAAATTTGCTACCATCTTTTTTATCTGTTTCAAATCTGTCCGATATATCTTCTAATTTATCATTATATATTTTAGGATTTTTCTTGTTAAAATCTCTGAATATCTCGTATTTTTCTCCATTTTCAAGTTTATAAGATATTCTTCCAGAGAATTCATTACTATTCCATGGTTTGTATTTTTCATAGTCCGAAAGAGCTTTTCCATCTTTGTTTCTTGATATTCCATAAAAAATGCTAATTATATAGTTTAATAGTGTTGATTTTCCACTCTCGTTTGCTCCATGAATTATGTTTATGCCTTCTTCTAAATTTATGTCTTTGTTTTCTATGTTTCCATATGCATTAACTTTTATATTTTTTATTTTCAAATTTTTTCACCTCTTATTTACTAAGTACGTCAATTCCCACATCAAATGCACTTATTAATCGATTTTTTTCTTGTTCATCTTCTGTATTTTGTATTTTTTCTAGAATTCTTTTTGCGAATAACCCTTTCAAACTTACTTGATTTGCTATTTCTTCAATTTCATATTTTGCTTGTGTGTGATTTCTTATTCTTATAATATTTTCGATGTTTACCAAATCTAAAATTTTATTTTCATCAATATTAAAACTGCATTTGCCGACTAAGATTATTTTATAAAATTTATTATCATCAAACTTTGTATTATTTATTTTTTCTATTAATTCTTCTTCTGAATTTATCTCACTCGTATCTAAACTGTATTCAGCGAATGTTTTTGCAGATGTCTTAATAAATTTTAGTTTTAATTCTTTGTTTTCCCCGTCTATATTTCCTGCTATAAATCCTCTGTCTCCGAGTTCATCAAAACCAAGTGAAATAGGCGAACCTGGATATACGATATTTTTTCCAACGTAATCAGGCTTGTGTATATGACCTAGTGCAACATAATCAAAGCCTAGTTCTCTTAATTCTTTAGTTGTTAAAGGGTTATACTCTCTATTTTCATCTATACCACTATCAAGGCTTCCGTGTGTTATTAAGATATTTATTTTTTGCTTATTTTTTATGTGTATTGGATCGCTTTTTTTTGCCATATAAAAATCGTTAAATCCATAGCCATATATATCAACATTTTCATCTTCTACCACTTCTATTTCATTAGTAAATATGTGTACATTTTCACTCCATTTAAATTGTTTATAAAATGAATTTTTTATGTAGGGATCATGGTTTCCTGGTGTTATAAATATTTTTGTATTTGGAATTTCAGTAAATAACTGGTTTACATATTCTACGGTGCTTTTCTTTATGTAATCCTGTTCATATAAGTCACCCGCAATAAAAAAATATGGAATATTGTTTTCCTTTATGTATTCCACCATCTCTTTCATTACTTTCCTTTGTTCTAATCTTCTCTCTTGTGCAAACTTTCCCTTTCCTGCTAATGTTGCAAAAGGACTATCAAAATGTATATCTGCTGTATGCATAAATTTCATAATTAATCACTTTCCTCTCTCAAGGTCATAAAAAATTAGATAGAATGTATATCCAATTTTTCAACTCACACTAATTTTATACCATAACCTCTAAATTAAGTCAATAGTTTTTAAAACATTTGTTCTCTAATTTATATGACATTTTTCGACATAAAAAAGCACTAAGTTTAATTAGTGCTTTTGATAAAAAATATTAATTGTCTTTCTTACTTGTATCTACTGAGCCAAATAATTCATCAAATTTTGCTTCCAATTCTTCTTGTAAATCTTTCGAAAATAATTCGTCTTCTTTAGTATTGTCTTCCATCGGAAGCACTGGTGCCTCTTGCTCGACCACATTCTGCTTTGCTTTTGGTTGAGCCTGTGGTGTTGGAGGTGTTATCGGTTTTACATCATCTTCAAATAAGTCATCTAATGATTCAACTTTTAAATCTTGTTCTGGCTTATCCGTTGAATCTGCATACGGATTTTGAGGATTGAATTTTCTCCACTCTCCTCTTATTCCAGCATCAAAATTATTGTGGTCTAGTCTCTCTTGATTTAACCTTCTATTCATAGTTGGTTTTGTGAAATAATAATATTTGTTTGCTTTTATTGGTTTCAAGCCTTTTTCAAATATTATACATAATTCATTATCCATTCTTCTTAACTCATCTGGTGTCATTAGAGCTCTTCCCATTATTTGGTCAGATGTGCTATACCCTTGTTTTGAAAAGTTTTTATCTCTATTTGTAGATTTTGTATCTCTTGCAATTGTTGTTTCTCCCAATTGTTTTGAGAAATATTCAACTGTTTTAAATGAGTTACTTCCTAAGAATACGTGTGTATCACAGTTACCCATTATAGTTTCATATGATTTTTCGTAAACTGCCTCTAGCTGATCTAAGTTCTGCAATATAACACTAAACGAAATTCCTCTACTTCTACTCGTTGATATCTTTTTATCGAAATCTGGTATTTGACCAATGTTTGCAAACTCATCTAATATAAAATATGTTGGTACTTTCAATCTTCCACCATTCATATCTGCATAATTATATAATTGTTGTATCATCTGTGCAAAGAATATTGTTAATAAGAAGTTATATGCTGTATGTGTATCTGAAGAAATTACATATACTGCTGTTTTGTGGTTTGCAATGTCTTCAAAGTTTATTGTGTTTGTTGAAGTTACATTTGCAATTTCTTGTGAATCAAATTTGCCAAGTTTAGATTGCAAAGTACTTAATATTGAGCTGTATGTTTTTTCTGAACCTGCAACAACCTCTACAGATTGGAAGTTTGTTCTAGCAGGATGACTTAATGGTAACTCACTCATTAGTTCTCTTAACAAGTTTGTTCCATTGCTACTAGCTGCTGCCCTAACCATTTCTGCACATGACGTTAAGTTTATTTCTTCTTTCGGCCTTTTCTCTAATAAATAATATATTAAAGATTTTAATAGCATTTCTGCGTTGTTATCCCAGAAGGGGTCAGAACCTTTTCCATCTGAATCTTGTCCTTTAATAATTGTATTTGCTATTACATCAACATCAATCTCGCTTTGTATGTGCATTAGTGGATTGTATCCATCACTATTTTCCGGATTAACAAGGTTTAAAACTTTTATATCATAACCGTTTGCTTTTAAATATCCTGCTGTTTTATCGTACAATTCACCTTTTGGGTCTGTAAATACATACGAACCTAACATTTGATATGCATTTGGAATTGAATATGTTGCTGATTTACCAGAACCAGAACCTCCGACTACTAATACATTAACATTTCCTATTTTATCTACTGGCAAATAATTATCCTCAGCAAGAATTATTCCTTTATTCTTACTCAAGATTTTATATTGTTCTCCACCTTCACACCAGTCACTAGAACCATTTTCTATATCTTCATAATTGCTCTTTGGTTTTGATTTAATAATTCCAATTGCAGTAACAACTAAGCATAAAATTGTAAGCCATAGAGTTCCTTTTCCGAAGGCACTTACTGCTCCAGCACTTCCAATTCTAGTTATTGCTGTAAAGCTAGAAACTTCTTTTCCAAAATTTTCTATAAAATTTGCCAGTTCAAATTGCCCCTGTGCAGAGGTACTTTCAGCTATTGCAACCGACATAGGCGCAATTAATACTATCTCTAGTACAACCCAAAGTATTAGAAATAGTATTAAATATTTTTTATTCTTTTCAAAAGCTTTTTGCATTTTGCTCATATATTTATCACCTTTTCTTATGTTATATTACATTTCATGCTCAATTTCTTTATTTGGTACTAATGGTATAGTTATATAATCATTTTCATTCTCTGGTAAAGAAATAGACATTGATTCTTCTGGTGGTATTTTATATGTTTTTTCTTTTTCATCAGCTATTACTGTTCCACCAACAACTTTAAATTTTGAACCTCCATTTGTAGGTCCGTTTGCATCTTTACTCATTTAAGATCCCCCTTAATTATTATCTTCTCTTACTTCAAAAGCGAAATAAGATTTATATGGTTTTAATTTGCATTTTCCTCTAACTTCATTTGTATCTTTATCAAAATAAACTACTGGTTTTACTTCTTCTGTTGTTTCAGGATCTATTATTGTAATAGATCTTTGAAAGTTTGGCGTATATCTTACATCTTTATATTCAGTTTCTTGTTCAGAATATAATGTATTAAACTTTACAGGAACAGGTCTTTTCGAAATTTTAACTTCATCTTTATTTAGTAATCCCATGTTAACAACAACTCTATCTTGTCCAAAAGATAGAATTATTAATTGGTTTCCTTCATCTTTAGGTGCATCAACAAAAAAAGTTTTTCTTTTATTTAGCCCTACTAATTCTTCTCTACATTTTAGCCTCTCCAATGTAAACTTTGGTGTATTTTCTTCCATCAAACCTTCTGTTTTATTAATTTGATAAATTACTGTGTTTACATTTTGTGGATCTGTTATACTAAAATGTTTTCCCTGTACTTGGTCCATATATTACACCTCTTTCTATATGAAACTTCTTCCATATTTTTTCTTCTGCATACTCTTATATTATAACTTGTTTTCAAGAATATGTCAATATTTTTATGTTACCTTTTTATGTGTTGTTTTATATTTCACGTGGATTAAATTTTGAAACTTTCTTTAATTGCCTATAAATTTCCTTTTCTTTTTCGGTTATGTTCTTAGGTATCATTATTTTTATTTTTATAATAAATTTTCCTCTTCCACCTTTATTGTCTTTATATCCTTTATTTTCTATACAGATTTCTTCGCCTGTCTCCATTCCTTGTGGTATATAAACTCCAATGGTTTCATCTATTGCGTTAACTTCTACTTTTGCACCTAAAACTGCTTCCCAAGGGCTTATGTTTAGCTCTGTATAAATGTCAGAGCCAACTAATTTGTATTGTTTGTCCTCTGCAACATTTATTCTTATTAATAAATCTCCATTTTTTCCGCCATTTTCACCGGGTTTTCCTTGACCTATTAATCTAACTTTTTCTCCGTTTCTGATTCCAGCAGGGATATTTATTTCAAAGTTTTTCATTTTACCATTAATTGTACGTAAAGAAATTTTCTTGGTTTGACCAAAAAAACCTTCATATATTGTTATTGGTATTTCGGTTTCAACGTCTTCACCTTGAACTGGTACTTTTGATTTTCTTTGTTTTGCTGGTTCTTTTTCATCATTATTACGGTCTATGCCAAATAACACATTTAAAATCTCGCTTCTTGTGGCTGTCTTTTTTGCTTCTTGTTGTTTTGTGGCTTTGTTCTTTTTTCTTCCTATACGAGAATACCACATTCTATCATATTTTCTTCTTGTATTTGCGTCAGACAAATTCTTATACGCTTCGTTTATATCTTTTAAACGTTCTTCATATCTGTTGTCCCCAGCATTCAAGTCTGGATGATATTTTTTTGCTTGTTCTCTATATGCTATTTTTATTTCTTCTACGCTAACTTTATTTGTTTCTAATCCTAGTATTTTGTAATAGTCCTTGAAAATCATTTGATATCCCCCCGCCTCATGGTGTTTGCATTATATCATACTTTGTTGAGGTTTAAAAGGTTTTTAGCAACATTTATTACAGTTTTTTTACAAAAGTTTCTGATTTGTTTCAAAATTATTTTACATTCTTTCCATTAGTAATTTATTTCTTGTTTTGACTATTGTTGGATGCATTAGCTTTTCTTTTTTTACTAACTTTTCAATACTTGCATCTATTATAAATAAAACGGCTCCATCTAAATCTTTTCTTGCAAGTTCACGTTCAGCATCTAAATCAAATTTTTCCGATTTTCTGTTTCTTTCTATTTTATCTGACACGTATATTATTTTTGCTAGCTCGTCCATGTCCGGACTTGTTTCTGTGTGATATTCTATTGCTTTTTGTATTTGCTCGCTTACATAATATAGCGTTTTTGCAATGTGTGCTCCTATTTTTCCATGCAATAATGAAACATTAATTTTTTCTACTTCATCAATTGCTATATTATTTTTTTCAACATATTCTAAACTTTCCTCTTTTGTCATTTCCTTTGCTATATCATGAAGTAAACCTGCAATTCTGGCACTCTCAACATCCACATTGTGTACTTTAGCAAGCTCTTCTGCCATTTCCATTACTCCTAACGAATGTATGTATCTGTATTCAGTTAAATTTTCTTTTAGATCATTTTTTATTCTTTTAATTAGTTCCATTTTCTGTTCCCTTCTTTTCAGCACCAATCCAGTTGAACAAGAACAAATTTTATAGTTCTTGTTCAATCAATCTATCTAGCAATTCTGAGTATGTTAATCCACAATTTTCCCACAATTTTGGATACATGCTTATGTTTGTGAAACCTGGCATTGTGTTTATTTCATTTAAGTAAATTTCATCTGTTTCTTTATCTACAAAGAAATCTACCCTTGCCAAACCACTTCCTTTAACTGCTTTAAACGCTTTTATTGCTGTTTTTCTTATTTTTTCTGAAATTTCTTTTGAAACGTCTGCCGGAATTATTGTTTTAGACTCTGCATTTTTGTATTTTGAATCATAATCATAAAATTCGTCTGCTGATAAAACTTGACCAACACAACTTGCTTTTACATCGTCCATTCCAAGTACGGCACATTCAATCTCTTTTCCATTTATTCCTTGTTCAATTAATATTTCTTTGTCGTATTTTACTGCTTCTTGTATACTATTTTTTAGTTCTTCATCATTTTCTGCTTTACTTACACCTACTGACGAGCCAGAATTTGATGGTTTTACGAATACCGGATATTTTAATTTTTCATTTACAATTTTGCATATTTCCTCTATTGTGGTGGAGATATGATTTAGCTCTTCGTCTACATATGTATAGCCATTATTAGCGTTTATAACAACTGCTTTTGCTTGATTTATATGTGCTTTTTCGAATATCATTTTTGCATATACTTTATCCATACAAATTCCAGAAGCTAGTACTTTACATCCAACATATGGAACTTTTAGCAATTCTAATAAACCTTGAATAGTTCCATCTTCCCCATACAAGCCATGTAGAACTGGAAAGATTATATCTTGTTTCTTTAATATTTCAAACTCATTTGATATTTTCTCTAGTTCTTTAGGTTGCTCACCTATTTCAAATATCTCAATATCTTGTACTGGTTTTATATAATGAAACCATTCGCCTTTTTCTGATATATAAATAGGATAAATTTCATATTTTTCTTTATTTAAATTTTTTATTACGGAGCTTCCAGACACAACAGATACATCATGTTCTGTAGATTGCCCGCCAAATATTACTCCAACTTTTATTTTTTCCATAGTTTTCTCTCCTCGTTTTTAATGTTGTAGTAAACTTGCTACAATTTCTTTAAAATTCATTGAATTTGATGCTTTTATTAGAGCTACATCGTCAACCGCTATTATTTTTTTCAACTTTTCTGTTGCATCCTTGTTATTATCAAAAGTGTATACATGTTCTACTCCATTGTTTTTTGCAACTCTTGCAATATTTTCAGCTTCTTTTCCAACAGTAATTAATATGTCTATTTTATTTTTTGCGACTTCGAGCCCAACTTTTTCATGTAACTCCTTTGAGTATTCTCCAAGTTCAAGCATATCTCCTAACACGGCAACTTTTCTTTTTCCTTCTATGTTTTTTAAATATTCTATTGCAGATTTCATCGAATCATAATTTGCATTATAACAGTCATTTATTATTGTATAACCTTGCTCTGTTTTTTGAATATCCAGTCTCATTTTGCTAAGTTCAAACTTTTTTATTCCTTCTTTAATTTCAGCAAGTGGAATGTTTAATAATTTGCCCACACTAATAGCAGCCAAGCTATTGTATACAAAAGCTTCTCCTCCAACAGGTACATCTATTTGCTCATCATCTGGTTTTAACACAAATTTACTGCCTGTTTCATTATATTCTATATTTTCAGCCATATTCGAACTATCATTATTTATTCCATATGTAACAATTTGATATTGCTTATTTTCTAAATACCATTTATGTAATAAATCGTTATCATTATTTATTACAGCTGTTCCGCCTTGTTGTAAGCCTTCAAGTATTTCTAATTTAGCCTTTAAAATATTTTCTCTTGAACCTAAATTTCCAATATGAGCTGTGCCAACATTTGTAATAACCGCAATAGTTGGTTTTGCAATGGCTGTCAATTTACTAAGCTCTCCAAAATGGTTCATTCCCATTTCTACTACAAGAGCCTCGTGGTCTCTTAGCCCTAAAATTGTCATTGGCATTCCTATATGATTGTTCATATTCCCTTGCGTTTTTAATGCATTATATTTTTGTGAAACAACACTGTATATGATATCCTTTGTGCTAGTTTTACCAACACTTCCGGTAATTGCAATTACTGGAATGTTGTATTTTTCTCTCTTCAATTTTGCAATTTTACCAACTGCTTCAACAGTATCATCTACTTGAATAACAAATCTATTTTCTAAACGCTTTATCTCTAAGCCATCAATTTTATTTATAATTGCTCCTTTTGCTCCATTTTTCAGAGCGTCTTCATAAAACTTTCCACCATCAAAACGCTCTCCTTTAAAGCCTATGTACACGTCTCCATCTTTAATTTCTTTTGTATTCTTGGAAAAACTCTCGCATTCTTCTAATTTATTTCCATATATAAGAGTTCCATTTGTAGCCTTTAAAATCTCTTCAACAGTTATATTTTTATTCAAAATTTATCACAATCCTTTCGTAAAGTACCATTTAGCTTTTACAGTAACAATGGCCTCCAATCATTTTTTACTATTATATTCCAGAGGAATTTTTTTTGCAACAATTTACATTTAATATTCATTTAATGTTCTTCTTTTAAATTAATAAAAAACACAAAGAGGAAAGTATGAAAAAGTTTTTTATTATTTCAATTTTAGTGTTGCTATGCATATTTTCAAGTATTCCATTTACATATGCATCAAGCACCACGGTCATTTCACTAAGTGACTCAAAAATTACAGTAAATGGTGAAACAATTAGTACAGATACAAATAGTGGTGTGTATTTATCAAATAAAATGGATAATGGTAGTACGAGCACTGATGCTACACGTAGTAACATAGAGATTTCTAATATCTTCAATATAAACAGTGCCGGAACTTATGAATTTTCTGGAATTCTAACTAACGGACAAATTTCTATTAATGCAAATAATATCATTGGAGAAGTTAGAATTGTTTTAAATAATGTAAATATCACCTGCAAAAGTGCCCCTGCAATTTTTGTATATTGCAAAGACACAGAAAATGAAGATTGCAAAGTAGTTATAGAGACTGCAAGTGGATCAACTAACACTATCGTTGGTGGAAAAATAAAGCAAAGTGTTGAAAGCTGGGAAGAGCAAGATAGCATTCTGTATTCTATCGAGAAAGGATATGATGATGACAGACAATATTATGAAAGATATAAATATGATGGAGCAATTAGTTCTGATATTTCTTTAACTTTCGAAGGTTCTGGTACCTTAAATGTAACTTTTTCTAAAAAAGAAGGAATCGAGTCTAAAATGCATATTACAATAAATAGCGGAACTTATAATATTCAGTCGTTGGACGACGGAACTAATGCTTGTAGAGAAAGCGAAAGTATCATAACAATTAACGGAGGTACTGTAATTGTAAATATTTTAGCTGACGCCGATGAAGGCGATGGAATAGATTCTAATGGATATATTTATATAAATGGCGGTACAGTTTACGCTTTTGCCCACCCATGAAGTGATAATGGATTAGATTCAGATTTGGGAACTTATATTGATGGTGGAACTGTTGATGATAACAATGTCTATACAAACATAAACTCAATAGATTTATCTAGCATGACCAAACAAGAAAATAACACTATGAATAATAGAGGTCCTGGAAGACCTGAGGATTTCAGAAATACTGAAATAACTACATCCAAAAGTAACATGGTTATTAAATATGTAATTATAGGTGTACTTATAACAATTATTGTATTTATTATAGGAATAACAATATTTTCATTTACAAAGAAAAAATAAAATTTTCGCCCAAGAGGGACGTCCCTTTTTGGGCGAAGCTCTTTTACTTTTGGTCGAAAATTTTGCTACTTTATTAAAAGTATAATTTTTTTAACTTTACTTGCTAATTCAAATTTCTTCATTTATAATAAAATCAAGAAAATAAAAGGAGATAATCATATGAAAAAGAAAAATAAAAAAGAAATTATAATCTTAAGTTTAATATTTATCGCAATAATTGCATGTATAATTTTATTGATATTAATAATGAATGGAACAATTAGAGATAAAATTTATCTTTCACAAGAATCTGTAATGTACGTTTCAGAATCCCCATCGAATAATATGTTGAATGCAGTTGGTTCTGTTTCCTCATATTATTCGATATATAAAGACGGTACAGTTTACCGCACAGACTACCGTTATTCTTTAGACATTGAATATGATAGTTTAAAAAAAACTTCCTTCGTAAAAAAACTTAGTGATAGTGAAATGGAAAGTCTAAGAGCAGAATTAACCACATTAAGTAACTCATCATATTCATCTACAGATTCTCCATCGTTTAAAGACTGGAACAACTCTTATTATTCATTTAAAGTAAATGGAACAATGTATTATGCCAAAAACTATAATGTTTATTTAAATGTACTTGCTAAATATATAAATCAAAAGGATTTTATATCCTATCAAATATCTAATTATGTTTATGATTACATAAAAACCGAATATCTTCCTAGTCACTCAAATATAAACATAAGTGATGTAGATAATAAAACAATTTTATCTATTGTTAAGAATAAGTATCCAGATTCAGGTTGTTCTGATGCAGAATTACTTGATATAATCAATATACAAATCACCTCAATTTTCGTAGAACAATTAGAACAGGGAAATTAAGATTCTTTATTTTTAATAGAGTCAAGAAAATAAAAGGAGTTAATCATATGAAAAAGAAAAATAGAAAAGAAATTATAATTTTAAGTCTAATATTTATCGCAATAATTGCATGTATAATTCCATTGATATTATTTAAGATATTAATGAAAGATGAAACCATTAATGAAATTAATGGAACAATTAAAGATAAATTTTATCTTTCTCAGGAACCTACAATGTATGTTTCAAAGCCAATACGGATATAATATTATTTCAGATAATATACCTTTACAAGCATATTATTCAATATATAGAGACGGTACAATTTATTACACATTGTCCTATGGTTCTCCAAACATTTATCCCGATAGTCTTCAAGAATTTTACTTCACCAAAAAACTTAGTCGCAGTGAACTAAAAAATCTAAAGTCGGATTTAACAATATTAAGTACCTCACAATGGTCAACTGCCGATTTTTCAGAATTAGATCACGTCCATACTTATTCCGTATTTAAAATAAATGGAAGAGAGTATTTTTCAAAAGACTATGATGTTTACTCAAACATACTTGCAAAGTATATAAATATGGTTGATTACACAAAAAAGTAGAATGCAGTCTTATGATAAAGAATTTATTTATATTTCTCTTTTAAATTACTAGAAGCATGAAAAAAGGTTCAAATTGTTAAATCTTATCTAACAATTTGAACCCTTTTTATTTTGCTATTTCGATTATTTTTGTATTGCCTAAATTAATATCAACTCTGTTCCATTCCTTATATCTGATTCTTTTACAGTTATATTTACATCGTATGGAGTAGAAGATAACTTATTATATAGCATTGGACTTTTTATTGGTGTATAGTAGCCCATAGAAAGTTCATTTACAGCTTTAGTTAATGAAATAATTATATTATATATTTTTTTATTTGTTGGTAGCCATATATCATACTTTTCTTCTATTATGGGTACATATAGCTTTACTAATACTCTACTCATTATCTTCATCCCTTTCGTTCATTTCCAAAAGTTTTATAAATGTTGGTGTCTCATCTTTTACTATATATCCAAAACTTGAATTACAATTATTAACTATTCCTCCATCTGATGTATTAACATTGATTACATATTGATCATTAATTCCTTTTCCAATCCATATTCCATCATCATTTATAACATATTTTTTATACCATTCATCATATTCATGATTTTTAAATTTTGTCGCATTTTCAGATATAATAAAATTATAATTTCCATATTCAGTAGCTTTATTTAACATTTCATAAAACTCTGTCTCACCGTCATCTAAATCACTTAAAAATCTATCAATTCCTATTATCACACATATTGTATTTTCAGAAATATTGTTTTCTTCTATATTATTAAGGTTTTTATAGAAATCTTCATAATTTTCCTTTAATTTGTTTTTACCACTTTGAATAATTCTCTCTGCGTCAAATACAACAACATTTAAGTGTTCTACTTTTTTTAGCTCTTCTAAAACATTAGATGTAAATTGTATTACGTCCTCAATATTCTTTGCTATGATAATATTTATTAAGTTTTTAGTAAAATCATACGAATAAATATTTAAAGATTTTTGTGCTATTCCTAAAGGAATATTTGAAATAGATTTTAGCGCCTTTTCTACATCCTTAAATCTAACTTTTCTCGGTATTACTGGTATTGATTTTGCGTCAATTTGTCCTGTTTTATTCAACATTGATATAGTATCTTCTATTTTCTTATTATATTTTTTTGCATCGCATATTTTAGCAGTTTGAAATTCATATATTTCTCCATTTTTGTTTATGAGTCCTCTTCCAAAAATATGTGATGGTCTTTTCTTTCCAACATTGTCAAATATACTAAGATAATCATCTTCATTATTTAATTGTAAAGCAATTTTTTGTTTAAAATTTTGCGATAATCTATATCTAATATCCACAAAAGAACTTGTTGTAATAATGAATATAATTCCACATTTCGTTCCCTCTCTTGTTAGTGTCATAAAAATATCTTCATATTCACTTTCATAATTATCCGAAAATGCTTCATAGTTATTTAACATTATAATTATCTTTGGCATTGGGTTAGGATTATTATTTATATAATAATTATAATTACCATTGTAATTTGATAAAATATTTTTTCTATATTTTATTTCTTTTTTTAACCAATTAAAGAATCTCTCGATTTTTTCTTTTTCATTTATTGACACTACATCTCCAACATGAGGGCTGGGTTTAAATATTTTTAAAGCTTCACTTCCAAAATCGAAAATATATATTTGAACATCATCTGTACTATATGTTGTCATCATTTCATATGTAATTGTACTTAAGAAAGTTTCTTTTCCACTATCTGCATTTCCATAAACAATTATATTACTATCTGTAGAAAGAGTTAATATTCCTTGATATTGATTAAGCGGATCATCATATTCGCCAAAAACAGGTTCTATTTTATTTTGTACTGGTTTATAATTGTATTTTTTCTTTATTTGATTTGTATAAATATCTTCCGGAATACTGTCTAACCATAGTTTTTCTGTTCTTATTCCTTTTTGAATTGCTAATTCATAAATGTATTTTACTATGTTAATCAACTGTTCCCCATGACTTTCTAACGTTTTTTGTTCAGAATCTTCGACTTCCTTTTTCACTGTTCCTATATTCGATATAAATGTTATTGAATTGTTTTCATTTTTTCTAGCAATATTCGATGGGAAGTATTGTGCTTCAGCCCAAGCAGCTTGCCCAAACACAAAATATTCATCATTTCCAACTTGCAAATAAAATTGACCTATGTGCTTTAACCTAGCTGCATCTGGTCTTTTTATAACATCCATGCTATCTTCTTTATCTTGTACCTTTAAACAAACAGCAAATCTACTATTACTGCGAATTTGATCATTTACTATACCTGCTGGCTTTTGAGTTGCCAATATTAAATGAACTCCTAAACTACGTCCTATTCTGGAAACACTCATCAATTCATCCATAAAATCTTCTTGTTGTTGCTTTAATTCTGCAAACTCATCACAAATAATTAACAAATGTGGTATTGGTTCGTCAACAATACCTTCATGATATAATTTTTGGTATTTGTATATATCAATAGTTCCCTCAGCAGTTTTTTCTCTAGCTTGATTAAATTTAACCTGCCTTCTTCTTAATTCACTTTGTATTGATGCTAAAGATCTTTGTAATCCCACTGTATCTATATTAGTTATCGTACCAACAATGTGTGGCAATTTTACATTTCCCTTTTGAAATGCGCCTGCTAAGCCTCCACCTTTATAATCTATTAACACAAAAGCAACATCTTCTGGAGAATAATTTACAGCTAATGATAATATATAGGTAATTATAAATTCACTTTTCCCAGAACCTGTACTTCCAGCAATCAAACCATGAGGTCCATGGAATTTTTCATGAATATCTAAAATTATTTTTCTTCCTGATGTATCAACTCCAACTGGAGCTTGTAAAGATATTATAGAATTGTTTTTTTCCCATCTTTCTAAAATATTTAATTGCTCAATTCTACCAACATCATACATTTCTAAAAAAGTACATACATCTGACAAATTATTTGAATTCACAAAATCGTTCCTTATTGGAATATTGGCAAGTTCACGTACAATTTTATCAAAGGAATCAACCTGATGGTCATCTGGAATAAACTGTTTTTGACTTCCTAGTGAATCGTCTCCATCAAAGATTACACCTTTTTCATTTTCTATACTTATAAAAGTTCTACATTCATTTGGCAACTGCACTAAATCATTAGTTATGCATAATAGACTAAACCCAAGATTAATTTTACTCTTTAAAATATTGTTAATTACTTTTAATTTTTCTATTTTTTTATAATTGTCTGTTATTATTAAATAATATGGTGAAAAAACTTTATAATTAATATCAGCATTATTATCTTTTACAAAATTATTTCTTGTACTAAATTCCTCTTCTAAATATCGTGAAATTTCTTCCATTTCATCATAATCATCTGAAAAGAATCTAATCTCATTTGCATTACTCCATACATATGGTAGCATCTTTAAATAATCCCATTTGCCTTTTTTATCTTCGTCTAATAAAAATACTAATTTTAGATCCTGATAACTTTGAAATGTTATTAATTGCAGTATTATATTTTGAATGTATTTCTCAACTTTTTCCTTATTGTTATAAATTATAGCTGAGATATTTTTCTCTGCAAAAGATATCGAGATTGGCGCCATTTCTAATATTTTTGATTTATTAGTTATAGTGTGCAAAATTTCAACTAAGTTATCATCTTCCATCATAAATTGCTCTTCTGGATATTGAATATCTATTTTTAACGGTATATCGCCAATGCCTAATTTTACCTGAAGAAAATCAAAATTTTCAATTTTTCTTTCCCATAGTCTTGGTAGCTTCTTTAAAATTATGTTTTGGCATGTTTCTATTGGTAAATTATTTTCAAAAAGCAGTTGCCTCTGCTTATTCATAATTTCATCTATTTTTTCAATCTTTGATTCTATATAATCCTTATATCTTTTTTGTCGTCTTTCTTCGTATTCAGCTTTTCTTTTATTTTCATACTTAAAATTAAGAATTGGTAAACACACACTACTTGCTAACATTATAACCGACATCAAGATTGAAAGTATTGAATCTTGTATAGTTGCTGTTTTATTTACTATCCCACTTATTGTCATGAATATAGACACCATTGCCATAGCTGCCATCGATAATGTTGAACCAAATAATAAAATAAATGGAACATCCTGTTTACTTTGTCTTGCAGGAGGAGGATCAATTTTCATTTTTTCAGTTTCTATCATGTTAGTTATTCTAGGAGCTCTTGAAAAAAATTCATCTTCCGAATATATGTCATCGTTTTCCTGACTATTGTTTTTTCCATTAATTTTCTCCTGATTAACCCTATTCTCTATGTTATTCAACTCTAAATATTTTAAATCAAATATAACATTTCTCATTAAATTGTTTACATATAAACAATCTCCTATTACAATAATTTTTAACCCAACTATGTATATTATATCTCCACTTTTTAAATATCTTGGATCTATAATAGCCTCATCATTTACAAACGTTCCATACTTATTATCAAAATTTTCTATCATCCATTTTTCTTTTTCTAGATATATTCTTGCATGTTTGTTTGCAACAAAGGGATTAGTATATTCTATAGTATTTTCAGTACTTTTTCCAATACTTATTTCTCTAGTTGTATCTTTTATATCTAACCTTTTGAATGTATTGTCATAAACCGGTGAACAATATAGAAGAAACATATCATTAGAATTCTCAAAACAAATGCCATATAAAGCATCTTCTCTTAAGACGATTTTATCTATTATTTTATCTTTTCTCTCGCAAACCTTTGTTATATCTTCTCCAATATAGACAGCTTTAGGATTTATTATCTTTACAAATTCATCGCTTGTAATTTGCCATTTTCCTTCTTTTCCCTCTATATTCACAAGTTTTCTTTCAGTTTTACCACTTTTATCACTAATCCAATAGTTTCCCTCTGGTGTTCTTGGCAAAACCAGTTTACACATAAAATTTTTACCAATTAGTCTTACTAACATTTTTTCACCTATTCCTCGAATTTATAACTTTATTATAGCAAATGAATATATTTGTAGTCAATTAACGATTTGACTACTATTTTTTCCACGTCTTCTTACTATTTAGGGATTTCAAAGTTTTAGTCTTTTTACTACAATATTATATTTTGTTTACATTTTCATTTCATTCTTGTTACATTTCTTTTGTATTAACCTGATTTCACTACGGATTCCTATCTTTTCCGTCTATATTTATAGTTACACCTCTTTATACTATAAGAAAAAAATTCTAGTTTTACCTAGAATTTTTCTTTTTATTATTTTATTAAATTGTTTTGTTTAGCTTTTTCTACAAGTTCTTTAAGCTTATTATTAAAGTTTGTTTCTTCTTCATCATCTAGTAATCCCATATGATATACCTTTTCTATTTGTTCATGATTGAATAAACATGTTTGTGTTGATGTTAAAAATCCTTCTGGATAAACACATCCACTATAATCATACATATTTTTTACATTCTCTCCATCTATTGCACAAAAACCAGATATCATAACTCTTTTTGTGCCACCTTTTAACATAACAACTGTGCCTATTGGTAAATATTTCTCTCCTATTTCTTCCATTATCTTTCTTCCTCCTTATTATTAGCATTCTCATAATCTCTTATAAAATGACCTAGTCTTAAACTTGTAATTCCAGTTTTAGGATTCTTTATAAAGTTTAAATCAAGTATGATTTCTGAAACCATCTTTTTTGCAATATCTTTATTATATTCTTTTACTTCTTCAAGCAAGTAATTTATTTCATCTATTCTCTTATCAATATCATATTCAATGGCTTCACTATCCCCCATTACTATTTTGGTGGCATCTTTATATGCTTGATTTGAATATTCATTAATTCTAATCAAATTTTTATCTTCAATCAATACTCTCTTTTTAGTTTCCAGGCTGGCATATATTAAATCGTTTGCCATTTTAGTTACAACGCTTCTTATTGATTCATCGTCTTTATTAATAAATTTAGATTCATTATTTTTTATACTCATTATTGCAATTTGTAAATATTCTTTAAATCTATCAACTAATTCAGATTCTTCTTGAGAAATGCTTTCTTTAAATTTTTTTACTAATTCAGAAATATATCCGTCATCCATCATTTTTGTACCTCCTTACATTTTAGTTTTTTATTATCTTGAAATAAAATATTGAACTAAAGCATTTAGATTTGCTTTACTTCCAACCACTTGACGCGTTTTAGAAAAAACTGTATCATGTACATCATTCAAAGCTTTAAAAAACTCATCACAAAAGCCTTTCCCACCAACTGAATCTACTGCTTTATAATATTCTTTTAGTCCTTTGGCACTTCCAGTAAAATATGCTTGTAAATCTAAATTTCCATATCCTTTCTCATTTAATTTATTATTAACCAGTTCCAGTGCATCAGTCATACTTTGATATCCTCTAGAATGAAAATCTCCCCTTGATAGTTTTCTGGCTATCTCTTCTGTAAAAGCCTCATTTGTACCTCTATATTCGTCTGTTAAATTCATTTTTCCTCTTAGGTCTCCCAATGAATGATTTGCCTCATGTATTATTGTTGACGTTGATACTTCAGGTGGTAAATTCATTGTGCCTCTACGATTAAATCCCATAATGGTTTCTGGATGCGGTCCATGATATGCCTTCTCAAACTCTTCTCTAGTATCATATATTTTTATTTTTTCAAAAGTATCGTCAATTTTTCCAGGACTTATATATCCTTTTAACCCATTTTTCATATAAATTTTAGAAAACTCTAATCTTGTGTTAATATCCTGCTTGTTTAGCAAATTATACTCTATCATTTGCGAAGCTTCTTGGTTAGTTAACCCCATTTGTATAAGGTAATTTTTTACATTCATATATCCTTCGCTTGCATATTTTTTTAGACTTTTTCCATTTTCTAATGCATTTAGATGGTCTTTTGAATATGGATAAAAATACGCTATATCGTCATCTCCCTTATAGAAGAAATAAACATCTCCTTGTTGACTTCTATAATCAATATATTGCTCTGCCATATCATACTTATTATATCTTTTATTACTATAATCGTATGATTTTGACGAGATATCGTCTGTGATTTTATCTTTATTTAGTTTATTTGCTCTTACATAATCAAATACTTCTCCACCAATCGAGCCAACAAGTCCAATTCCAGTATCTACAAAAACAGACGCCCATCCACCTTGTTCTTGCCAAGCTTGTTTAATGCTTTTATTAGAAGTTGCTGAATCTACTAGTGCCCTAAACGGTGTATCTGCCGCATTAAAAGTAGTATCCACTCCAACTCTAATAGCCGATGTTGCTATTTTACTTCCTTCAATTCCACCCCATGAAGCTAATTTTCCTCCAAGGTAGAACTGCAATCCTTCCCAAATTCCATTTGCGGTTCCATATGTTAGTCCATTTAAGCAATTCTCTTTTGTAGTCCATTCTTCCGGTAAATCTCTTATTTGTTTCATTTGCGTATATTGTTCTTCTGTAATTTTACCATCTATCCAGTCATTCTCTATGCTTTTCCATTCATCTTCTGATAAGCATCTCACTGTTATATAAGAATAATACATATCATCTGACATTTCTCCGTTATTATGCAAACGTTCTATACCTTCCCAAGATGCGTCTCTGAATTCTGCCCATCTCTGACCAGTATATTTTCCAAAAGCTGATGTTGCTTTTATTACTGCTCCTATTGTTGCTGTAGTACTGCTAACAGTTGTGCTTGTTGCAGCTGCACTTCCTGCTGTTCCGGCAGCAGCTCCTCCTCCAGCAACAGCTCCAAATATTCCCATAGTTGCAATCGTTAATACTACGATTCCAGAAATCTCACCAATTCCTTGAACAATTTTGCTTCCTGTCCCAGCATTTTTAAAAGGTCCAAATGCATATTTGTCCAAATTTTTACCAATAACATTATTTTCATAAAAACTTCTAAAAGCATTTTCAACTGGTTGTTCTGCCACAATACTCATAGTTGCTTCCATTATCTCTTTTGCTGCACATGGTCTGTATCCATCATCATTTCCAGTTAATTTCACGTAAATCCAATATGCTAAGTCAATCACCAAACCTAATATAGATACAATGCCACCTCCCACTATAAATACAGCATCAAATATACTTCCAACTAATTTTACTAAACCTTCTACCAGAGAAATAGCCATATTTACAACTGTCGCTGCCGTTCTAACTGCAAATTTAAATAATGGTACTACTACATTACTAAACAACCATTTTACACCTTCAACGATTTTACAGCCAACATTATATGCTATCGGAAAATTTTCTTTAAATTTATTTAATACATAAGTCCCAATTTGAGCTCCTGTTTCTATACTTACCTGTATAAAGTTCTTTACATTTTCCTTTATTTCTGTTCCAGTCTCTTTAATACTATTCTCTAAATCAGGTAAGAAATCTGGTGAGCAAACGTAATTAATAAAATTAATTGTGTTATTTAACAGTTCTTCTCCTTTATCTTTTACAACTGCACCAGTTGCCTCAACAGCACCTACCAAATCAAATTCATTATTAAAGTCAATTTTTAGGATATTATCAACAACATTGGTATTACTTTTCTCTGCATTTGATAACCTTGAAATTTTTTCATTCACATAGTTATAAAATTTATCAGTTGTTTTTTCTGTGTTTTCCATGTCATTAATAATTTTTCTTATTGTACTTGCATATCTAAAATCACTTGGAATATCTATTGATGATATTATCTCTCTTGCAGAACTCAAATTTTCCTTGCTTTTATTTAATGCAGGAAGTGTTTGATTCTGTAATGCATCAGTGTCCACATGAAGTGACATATTATCCTCCTATTCTCATTAGTTTTCTTTCTAATTGTTGTATTTCATTTTTTTTACTTTGAATTTTATTATTTATTGATGATATTTGATCAGTTGATTCCGCTAGTATATTATTTTTTAATTGTTTTTCAATTATGTCTATATTATTCATCGTTTCTTTAAATTCACTTAAAATTTTATTTGATTCATCGCTTGAATAATTTCTTTTGAAACTATTAAAACTATCATTTTTATATGTTTCTGCACTTTTTAATTTCTGTAGAGCATATTCTATTTTGTTGTTCATTTTCTTATATTTTTCTTTAATTTGTTCTAATTCCTGAATTTCTCTCTTTAACTTATTTATTTTATTTTTGATTTCAGCTTTTGCTATACCATCCAACCCAATTCCCACTTTTTACTCCTTTATTTTATAAATATTTCCTTTAGCAACTGTTTCCAATTGCCAAAAGAAATACTTATATATAAATAATTTATTTTACAGTATTTGCATTTTCTGCATTTTGAATATCAGTTTTTGTTTGTTCCATCAATTTTGTAAATTGGCTATCTATATTATCAAATGCTGTTACTATGTCTGCTTTTAGCTTTTTAAATTTTGCTTTAAAAGCATCTGCTGCTTCACTTTCCCATTTGATTTTTCCATATTCAGCTTCTATTGTGTTCATTTTTTCTTTAGACTTTTTAAAGCTGTTTGATACTTCTTTTTGTGTATTTGATACTTCCGATGTTAAAAATTTCATTCCTACATCATTGCTTTGTGATATTGTTGTTATTTTCTTTGGTCCTTCTTTTGATACACTTGTTACGTTTGAACCTTTATCAGCTTGAGAATAGTTGTTTGCAACAGTTTCTAGTGCTGATGGTATGTCTGTTACCACAAGTTCTAATAATTCATTTATTTTTGGAGCTACATCATTGAATTCCTTTACTAATGAATTATATCTTTTTCCATACCAGCAATTGTGCATATCTGATATTTTTTTATATGCTCCAACTAGTTCATTGTTTAACTCCTTTCCTTGTGCTCTCATTTGCTTTGCTTGATTTGGCATTGCTTCATAATCTACATTCATTATCTTTGCCATTTGTTTTTACCTCCTGATTATTTTTGAGTTTTACTTTCTCTGTCGTCATTTTATACATAAAAATATATTTTTTCAATACTTTTTCAAATTTTTTTACTTGCTTTTGCAAATTTCTTCATTTATAATAAAGTTAAGAAATAAAAGGGAGTTAATTATATGAAGAAAAGACTAATACTTACAATTATAGTTTTTATAATCGTTGCAGTTATTTTAGTTGGTATATTGCTTGTAAAAAATATGCTATATAATGAATGGACAAATCTTGTTAATGAAGGTCCAATCGCAATACAAGATGAATACTTACAAAAGACATATAATGAGTTATTTGGAAATAAAGTACAATCATTAATTGTCTCAAACCAAAGTGCAAAAACACTGCAAGACGCAAATAAATTATGGGATGAATATGTTAAAGAGTTCAATAATAGTGCATCAAAAGAATTTAAATCAGAAGAAGCTTTTTCAGGTCTAAAATATGCTCAATCATATGAAACAAAACAATATTATAAATATATAGGTACGTACACTTATAAGTATAGTAGAACAAGCACATTATCAGAAACAATTTGTGAATCACCCACACTCTTGATTTTTAAAACTGATTATTTCAATTATCCTTATTTTAAAGAATATACTAATAAACAGTCCGTAAAAGAGTTTGGCGATTTATTGGCCGTACTAAATATGAATAGAGATACTATTATTAAAACATCCATAAAAGAAAATAAAAATACTTTTACATATACAGTATATTACGTAAGTAGTAGTTCTTATGGGCCATCAGCTGATAGAAATGGTATTGCTCCTGCTGTTATAAAAGGAGTAAACTATTATATGGATAAAGCTACACTAACAGTTGATAAAATCACAGGAAAAACAAATCTTACACTTAATAAAGGAGGCTACGTAGAGAATATGAAATATAAAAATTCATACTATCCTCGATTAGATATAAAAACAATTATGACTTATAATAAAGAGTTCTTTTAATATTCCTCTTTTAAATTACTAAAAGCATAAAAAAGTTCAGATTGTTAAATTTTTTCTAACAATTTGAACTTTTTTATTTTGCTATTTTGTATTTCTGTTTGCTATTTCTATTGCTTTTGTTACCATGTTTCCGCAAGTTTTTGAAGGTATGTTTTCCCAACCTCCGTCTTTTTTTACTTGCTCATAAACACCTAATTCTTTTGCTATTTCTTCTTTTAGATTTTCAGTCATAATGTTTCTTTTTGTCATTGTAGAATCCTCCTCTATTTATTAATGATTTATATTTTTACATTACTATTCTGCGTAATTTTTTATTTAAAATACAGGAGCATTCTGGGAGCATTTCGGGGACGGAGGAAAAAATGATCAATGTGTTAATGTTCCGTCTGGCGTGTTTACTATTAATAGTATGTCTTCTTCTTTTCCGGTTTGTGCATTTATATATACTAAAAATTCGTTGTCTTCTACTTTGCCTTTAAATTCCCAGCAATATACTTCTGTGTGCCATTTTGTTGGAATTAATGCTAATCCTTCGCTCATAATTTCTAAGTCTTTGTTTAATACTTCTTTTGCTTTTTCTTTCGAAATTATATTTGTTTCAAATGTTCTTTCTGTATGTGAATTCAAATATCCAGAGGTTTCTATTCCTAGTACACTTCCATCATCTAGTGCAACTTTTACCTTTATTAAATCTGGATATATTGTTACCGTCTCGTTGTTGCTATTTGTTTGCGTGTATGCATAATTTATTGTTACAATTCCATTTTGTTTTAGATAATATGTTTCTTTCATGTTTGAGTAACCATGATTATTTAGAAATTCTTTTGCTATTTCGTCTGCACGTTCTTGTGTTAATGTTTCTGCGCTCACTGCTCTGTTGCAGTTTGCAAATATTACATGTCCGCCTTTTTTTGACACTGATATTGTTGCATTGATATCACTTTCTTTCATTTTTACATTAAAATCGAATGAAGGAATTTCTGCATTCTCCGAATATCCATGCGATTCTATATTGTCTATTTTGTCTACTCCATAAAATTGATTTACTATTTCTTTTGCCTTTTCTTCATCTATATCTTCACCAGTTAAGCCTTTTTTCTCTGCTGATGAAATGTGCTCCGAAAAAGCTCCATCATATATTAAGCCTGCATATTCGTGAAAGTTTTCTTCAAGATTAGAGAAACTGTCCTTGGTTATGCTACTTACTTGTGTTGCAAACGCCTTTGTTCCTTCGTCTCTTAGCTCATTCCACTTTATTCTTCCACTATTTAAATCTGTTGATAGTTGATTTAATGTATTTTCTAAATCTAGGCTATAAGTGTGCAATTGCTTAATATTGTTTAAATCTTCTTGTGATAAATTTTCTCCACCGATCGCTTTTCTAGAAAGTGAATAACTGTAATCACTTACTTGGTTTAAAAATTTAGATGTATTTTCTAATTCATTACTGTTTATTGGTAATTGCGCTAGACAACTTTGTGCAACGCTTGCTTCTCTCCAAACATTAGTTAATGTTTCTGCTCCATGCTCTGGAGTTGTTGATATTAAAGCTTTTGCCAGATATGTTTCTACATTTTGCACATAGTCTACCAACTCGAAAAAGGCCATATTGTAACCATTTTCCGATGCTGTTATATATTCTCTGCTTTCTTGATATGCATAATAAATTGCTGCCCCTGCAATCACAACTGCAAAGATTATTCCTATTATTATATACGATGTTGTGGTTTTTAATTTTTTACTCACTTAAATTTCCTCCTTATTTACAAAATCTATGTTTTCCAATTGTCTTAATAAGTGGTCTTGACCAAATCCACTTGTTTGTAGCTGTGCTTGGATTAAAATAATATATTGCTCCACCAGTTGGATCCCAGCCATTCATCGCATCTCTTGCTGCTTTTAAAACTGTAGAATCTTCTTTTATTGGAACATTTATCTGCCCGTCAGATACTGCTGTAAATGCACCTTTTTCGTAAATTACTCCTGCTATTGTATTTGGAAATTGAGAAGATTTTACTCTATTTAGTATAACTGCTCCAACGGCAACTTGTCCTTCATATGGTTCACCTCTTGCCTCTCCATTTATTGCCCTAGCCATTAATTGCAAGTCTGACGTAGACGATGAATCACTTGCTGCTTCTACATTTTTTGGCAATAAATTTATAAGTACATACATTCCTGTAACCATCAAAAGCAAAATTGGTATAATAAAAAACTTTTTAATTTTCATACTTACTCCTTCATTTTAATTTTTGAAACAATTACTATTTTAAGAATTTTTTTCATAAAATAGTAATCGTTTCACTAAAAAATTATGATTAGAATAAAAAGGGTATTTGAGTTAGTCGTAACTCTAGCTATATTATTGGTAATTTTTCAAATTTTATGCAGGAATTTACCTCGAAAATAAAAAAAATAGAAGTAAGAAAAAAACGAATTTTTAAAAATAAATCAAAATCCGTTTTTTCGCTTTAATAATTTTCTTTTTAGTATATATTGAAAGAACTTTTTCATTATGTTATACTATAAATGAATGATAATATGTAGGAGGTAGCATATGATATTAGAAGAGAGAAAAAAAGAATTTTATGATGCAATAAAAGAAAAAGTTGGAGAAAAATTAACAGATGAACAAATAAGAGGAATAGTTGAAAAGTTTAATTTAGAA
>ENA-ORIC01000080-ORIC01000080.1-human-gut-metagenome-genome-assembly--contig:-NODE-80-length-131218-cov-6.930815_pt1 | contig 131218 bp, 117 predicted proteins | sample MGYA00243023_ERZ508732 | MGnify/ENA primary metagenome ERZ508732 (study PRJEB26277, sample SAMN04329767) | human gut metagenome | biome: human-associated habitat | host: Homo sapiens | place: USA... | reverse complement strand
GGAATTTTTACATGCAAGCCTGTTGACCATGTTACATGATATGTTCCGAGTCTTTCAATTACATATGCGTGTGCCTGCGGTACTACTTTTACATTGCTTACGATTACTATAAGCAGGATTAAAAGGATAATTCCTAAAATAATAAGTCCTAACATTATTTACCTCTCATTCTGTTACGGGTTCTACTATGAGCTTGATGCCTTCTATTGCGAGAACCTTAACTTTTGTTTTTTTAAAAAGCGGTGCTTTGTCGGACTTTACCGTCCATGTTGCCGCACCAACCTTTGCCTGTGCTTGTTTCGTCAATGTCGGTTAAATCTGTGAGCATAAACCCGACTTGACCGATGTGGCGGTCTGCGTTTGTTCCCGTTGTCTTGTTACGCTTTTTAAAGCGTTTTACAAGTGGTCGTGTCACAATCAGCGAAACAAGTGACACTGCAAGGAACACAACCGACTGGATTGTTATGTCGCTTGTAAATATAGTTGTTATGGCGGCACAAACCGAGCCGAGAACGAACCATATTGATACAAGCTGTGTTGTAAAGCCTTCGCAAAGCAACATGAATATTGCAAAGCCTATCCACACTATCGGCATATATTGTCCCATAGAGCTGTCACTGCCGTATAACTGACTGTACTTGCTGACAAGGTTAGTTGTTGAATTTTCAGCCTTGCCTATGTTTTATATTTGTGTTATACTACTATTGCATAATAATTGCTTAAGAAGTACATCCCAAAACTACCACCTTATGCGACAACTTTTTTAGAGGGCGTGCTAACACCTTGCTAACAGGAATACACACAACTCGTTTGTGTTAGCACATTTTAGGTGGTAAAAGGCAACCACATTTCCTGCTGAAAACCGCATTAGGATGGGAAAAGTTGAGGTTTGTTTATCTTGGAAATAACGCTTCGGAATGAACTCCTAAGCGATAGGTCGGGTGTTCGAATCACCTCGGGAACGCCAAAGCCGAAATTCCTACGAAAGCAAAGGATTTCGGCTTTTATTTTTATTTTAAATTTATATAACTAAAGTAATAAGAAATTTTTTAAAAATAAAAGAGGAAATATTATGAGCAATACAAAAGATAATATAAAAAGAGGAAGCTGTCCTGTCTATAAAAAATGCGGTGGCTGTCAGCTTCAGAACCTTACATATCAGGAACAGCTTGCCTTTAAGCAGAAAAAAGTTTCAAAATTTCTTTCGCAATTTTGCAAGGTTCAGCCAATAATAGGAATGGAAAATCCTTTTCATTATCGCAACAAGGTTCAAGCCGCATTCAGAACCGACCGAAATGGCAGAATAATTTCGGGTGTTTATCAATCAGGAACTCACCGCATAGTTGGTATTGATGAATGTATGATTGAAGATGCTATAGCTGATAAAATAATTGTTACTGTTCGTAAAATGCTCAAATCTTTCAAGCTTACAACCTATGATGAAGATACTCAAAGAGGCTTTTTAAGGCATATTCTTGTCAAACGAGGTTTTGCAACAAATGAAGTTATGCTTGTTCTTGTAACAGGTACACCAGTTTTCCCGTCTAAAAATAATTTTGTCAAAGCTATAACTAAGGAATTTCCCGAAATAAAAACTGTTATACAGAATATAAATCCATACAGAACAAATCTCGTGCTTGGTGATGTACAAAAAATTCTTTATGGCAAGGGATATATAGAGGATATTTTGTGTGGCTGTAAATTCCGAATCTCACCAAAAAGCTTCTATCAGATAAACCCTATACAAACTGAGGTGCTTTATGGCAAGGCAATAGAATTTGCTAAGTTAAAGGGCAACGAAACTGTACTCGATACCTATTGTGGCATTGGTACAATAGGTATTATTGCCGCAAAGAATGGTGCAGGTTCAGTAATCGGAGTAGAGCTTAATAAAGATGCCGTCAAAGATGCTGTACAAAACGCAAGAGCAAATGACCTCAAGAATATCAGATTTTATCAAGGTGATGCAGGCGAATTTATGGAAGTCGCCTCGGAAGAAGATGAAAAGCCTGATGTAGTTTTTATGGACCCTCCGAGAGCGGGTAGTGATAAAAAATTTCTTTCTTCCCTTATTAAAATGTCACCAAAAACGGTAGTATATATTTCTTGCAACCCTGAAACTATGGCAAGAGATTTATATTACCTCACTCAGAATAGCACCTATAAGGTTAAAAAAATTCAGCCAGTTGATATGTTCCCACACACAAGCCATATAGAAACTGTCGCATTATTAACTAAATCATAAAAGTAAAACCGAGAGTTCCAATAACTCTCGGTTTTATAATATCTAAAAATATAATTTACTTTACAATATCTGAAGAATTTTTCGATGGTGTTTCATCAACATCACCTGTTGTATTCTTATCACCGAAAACAGCCTCTTCTGAATACTTATCATCGTACTCAACAGTAGCCTTGCCACTGTCATCAACAGAAATCATAAATCTCTTATTATTAGCTTCCTCGTCACTTACACTATATTCATAATACTTATCGCCTGTTTCAGAATCTTCTTTTAGTGTAAGTTTATTGCCATTTTCGAGTGTTGCAGTAGTTGTCTTATTACCATTCTCATCATAACTTACATCACCCTCAATAGCTGTCTGCTTGCCATTATCATTGATAAACCAACCCATAACAGTCTTTCCAAGCTCACCATCTGTTGCAGCATTTGCAACGATACCTGCTGATGCAACACAAGCCACACAAGCAGCTATTGCTATAAGTTTCTTTGATACTAATTTTCTTTTCTTCTTTGTTTCACTCATTTTAATTACCTCCGTTACTTTCTCGTTTGAAGCATGAATTTGGGAAAATGTGCTCTTATAAAGTTCTTTGTTATTCATCAGTCCATACCCCCTGAAGTTTAGACCTTAACTTTTCTCTTGCTCTCATAAGTTGTGTTCGTATTGTCGATGGATTCACCTTGAGAATATCCGCAATTTCATCTACCGAATAATCTTCGTAATAATACATATATACGCTTATTCTGTATTTTGAAGGAAGCTCCATAACCGCATAATATAAATCGCTCTCCTCCTTATGCTCGAATATCAGTTCCTCTCCAACCTCGTCAAGTGGAATAACTTTTTTCTTAAAAGGTGAAATCAATAATTTCTTACTTTCATTGACAGCTACTCTTAGAAGCCAATTACGAATATGCTCCTCATTTTCAAATTCCTTATTGCATTTATAGTATTTCAGCAATACATTTTGCACTATATCATCTGAATCAGACCTGTTGCGACTATAATTAAATGCTATTCTAAAAATGCTATCTGAATATTTCAGAGCTATTCTTGTAAATTCTTCATCGTTCAATACATTCACTTCCTTAGCAAGTCTTTGAAAGCCGCTTTCATAAGTTATATCTTTTTAAAGTCTAAAATGTCCCAAAATTTTCTAAAATTTTTTAAAAAAATTAACCGCCACAAAGGACGGTTAATTTACATCAAATTTCTATTACATCATCGCCATTTGGCATAGTAGCTTTTTTAAGGCTCTTTCGTTTCATAGCATAGGTTCTTTCGTCAGCCGCCTTAATAAATGCTAATAAGCACCAACAGCTCATCATACTTGAACCACCTGCACTTATAAATGGCAATGTAACACCTGTCAGCGGAAGTATATCTGTTGAACCAAATATATTAAGTGATGCCTGAAATACAAGCAAAGCTGCTGCTGAACACGCAGCTATTGAATAAAATGAGGAACGGCTTCTTGTTGTAACCGCTCTCGCATATAGAACAAGTCCTGCAAGAGATACCGCAATAAGGAGTGCTATTATAAAGCCCATTTCCTCACATACAAGACCAAAAACGAGGTCACTTTCCGAAGCGAAAATATTTTGCAGACCGCCTGTTCCAGCACCAGTACCAAAAAGACCTCCGCTCGCTGAATATATCAGCGTTCTTACCTGTTGATAACCTTTATCGTCAGGATCAAGCCAAACATTTCCCCATATTGCAAATCTGTTTGCGATATACGGACGAGCTGTCAATACGAGCATTGCACCGAAAACTGCGGCAGATATTGCAAGAATTACTGTCTTAATATCACCTGAACGCATAAAAGCTATTACAAGGAAGGTTACAAAGAATATAACCGCCGTTCCGAGGTCACTCATTATAAATAAAGCACCTATACATATCGCAGTAAATATAATAAATTCGGTAAGGTTCTTTTTAGTGAGCAAGCTATCAAGAGTTGAAGCACCAACAAATATATATGCTATCTTTACAAATTCTGATGGCTGAATCGAAACTGGACCTATTACAATCCAGTTTGCCGCACCATGTGTAACCTTGCCAAGTGCAAGATTTAAACCAAGAACTACAACAGCAGCTATTGTTATAATTAATCGCCATTTCATAACTCTGTCGGGAATTTCAATAAATTTCAGCAGCAAACAAAAGCCAATAACACCAATAATCGCACTTGCAAGCTGTACCCAGCCTGTCTTGGTGCTATGCGATGCCGCAAGCAGTATTCCTATTGAAGATAAGAATAATGCAAGAGATTCAAGCTCAAAAGTCACTCGCTTTATGCAAAGCCTTGTGACAATAAAAAATACCCACATAAATACAATATAAACTGCGGCTATTGGTGCAACATCAAGATTTTCAAGATTTATGCAGATTTCTGCCGCAAACATAATCGTAAATAGTGTAACTAAAAACAATAAAAAAGATGGTGCTATTGTTCTTTTAGGCGGTTTGGATTTTTTGGTACAGTGTTCTTCCTGAGAATTGTCACCATAGTCATCTGCCCTTCGTACAACAAGAATTGTTCCACCAATATTTATTCTATCTCCGATATAAACAGCTGTTCTGCCTGTTATGGGTTTATCATTTACAGTAACACCAGCCTTAGAACCCGTATCCGTTACAAACCAGCCAGCTTCACGCCTTAATAATACAGCGTGGTCACGAGATACCATAGGATTTGTCAGACTAACATCGCTTCCTCGACTTCGTCCGATAGAAGTTTCCCAATATTTTACCGGATAAACTTTTTGAGAATCCTCGTCCTCAAGAACTATCAAAGCCCCCTCATTTCTACGATTATATCTTAGTGAAACAAAAGTACGGATAACTATTGCAAGTGCAATAAACGGCATAATAAGCCTTAAAATCCACGATACATAATCCATAAATATCAGCCTCCTTTGAGGGTTAAGAATATCTTATCACACGAGTAGTCACTTGTCAAAAGTTTATTAAGAGGTTATAATAATAAGATATATCGGGTTTCTAAGGGTGGTTTATATGAAGCAATTAAGCGTTCAAAATCTTTCATTTTCTTACTCTGACAAAAAAATTCTTGATAATATATCTTTTAACATCTCAAAAGGCGAATTTGTTACCCTTTGCGGAAAAACTGGTTGTGGCAAAACTACACTTTTACGACTTTTAAAAAAAGAACTTCAGCCAAAAGGCAAACTTAGTGGTAAAATACTTTATAATAATATTCCGCTTGAAAATCTTGATGAGAAAGATTCTGTCTGCAAAATCGGTTTTGTAATGCAAAATCCTGATAGCCAAATAATAACTGATAAGGTTTATCACGAACTTGCTTTCGGACTTGAAAGTCTTGGTCTTGAAAATTCCGTTATAAAACGAAAAATAGCTGAAACTGCCTGTTATTTCGGAATTGAAGATTTATTTTATAAAAATATTCACGAGCTTTCGGGTGGTCAGAAACAGCTTTTAAACCTTGCCTCTATAACGGCAATGAACCCTGAGCTTATGATTCTTGACGAACCAACGGCACAGCTTGACCCTATTGCAAGAGAAAATTTTTTTAACACCCTTAAAAAGCTTAATCGTGATTTATCCATAACCATTATAATCACAGAACATACTCTTGAGGATATTCTTCCGATAAGTGACCGACTTCTTGTCCTCGAAAACGAAAAAATAATCTATAATGACTCACCCGAAAAAATTTATAAAATTGCTGAAACAAATTCCTATCTCTTTAAGGCTATGCCATCAGCAGTAAGAATTTCTGCACCATTTTTAAAACCAAATGAGCCTTGCCCCTTGACAACAAAGGGTGCTATACAGTATATAGCAAATAATTTAAATGTAAAGCCGTTTTCTATTCCTAAAAAAAATCATTCTGAAAACGCAATTTTAAAGCTTAAAGATGTTTCATTCCGATATAGAAAAGATAGCTCTGATATTTTGCATGATTTATCACTTGAGCTTTTTGAAGATGAAATACTTTTCGTTCTTGGTGGAAATGGTGCAGGTAAAACCACCTTTCTGAATATTGTTGCAGGGCTTCTAAAATACAGGACAGGCATTATAAAACTTTTTGGAAAAAAAATAAGTTCTTATAAAGATAAAACATTATATAAAAATAATCTTGCACTTTTGCCACAAGATGTAAAAGCTGTTTTCGCAAAAGATACTGTCAGAGAGGAATTAGCTGAAACTGGTGCAAATCCTACTGATTATGGCTTTAATATTACACATCTACTCGAAAAGCACCCTTACGATTTAAGTGGTGGTGAACAACAGCTTTGTGCCTTAATTAAAGTTCTTGCAAGTAAGCCTAAAGTTCTTTTGCTTGATGAACCTACAAAGGGTGCTGACTCAATTCTAAAACAACAAGTAGCCAATATTCTTTTAAAATTAAAATCAAGCGGAATTTCTATAATCGTTGTAAGTCACGATATAGAATTTGCGTCAAGCTGTGCAGATAGATGTGCTATGCTTTTCGGCGGAGAAATCATTTCTGAGGGCGAACCTCACGAATTTTTCTCACAAAACAGCTTTTACACAACCGCTACTAATAAAATTATGCGTAGCTTTGATAAAAATATAATCACCGTAGATGAAGCTATATCGTCACTTATATGGAGGGAAAAATGAAAACTGCTTTAAAATATATAATCCCTCTTGTGCTTATTCCGATAACAGTTATTCTTGGGGCATGTATTTTTAGTGATAAGTCTTATTCCTTTGTTTCGATGGCAGTTGCGATATTTTCTTGCTTACTTTTCTACTTTGCGTATGAAAGGAAAGGCAAAACTCGCCGACTTATCATTGTTTCTGTGATGACAGCTATTGCAGTTATTGGAAGATTTATCTTTGCACCAATTCCGGCTTTCAAGCCTGTTACTGCTATTGTTGTACTTACTGCTGTATATCTTGGCAGTTCGGCGGGCTTTTTGACAGGCTCTTTCAGTGCCTTAATTTCAAATTTCTATTTCGGTCAAGGTCCTTGGACACCTTTCCAGATGCTTGCTTGGGGAATTATAGGCTTTCTTGCCGGAATACTACGCAATAAATTGAAAAACAGAATTACACTTTCATTGTATGGTGTCTTTGCAGGTGTACTTTATTCTGTGATACTTGAGCTTTGGAATGTCCTTTGGTACAGCAACAGCTTTGACATAAATTTATACCTTGCCTTTCTCCTTTCTTCTCTGCCCCATACTGCGATTTATGCGGTATCTAATGTTATATTTCTTATGCTTATGTATAAGCCCATCGGAAGTAAGCTTAAAAGAGCCGAACAACGAATTTTTGCATAAATTCACAAATTGAACCACCTAAGCATATTGTATAGTTGAAGTTACTATGCAAATAATATGTCTGAGGTGGTTTCTTTGCGATATGACAATTTACACGAATTAATATCGTCAAGCTCAGGAACAAGAAAATATTTTCTTTCCCTGCCATTTAAGATACAAACTCAGCTTTATGAGCATAATAACTATATACATTCCTCTGCTGACTTACGACTTCGTTTAACTCAAATTGAAAAATATAATCGCTCTGTTATAGTATCTGAAAGTCTTAACGAGAACTTTCTTAATTAATATATTTTATCTTCAAAAACAAAAACGCAGACCGTCAGCAACTCGGTCTGCATTTTTATTTATATATTTTTAGGAGAAAGTTGTAAGCTTGTTCATTCACTAATATATGCGAATGAGCTTTTAAAAATCCACGCTATTTCTTAAAAATCTTTCGGAATTCTCTTAACAACTTCACTATCCTTTAATATCTGATTCTTTAATTCTGATATTGATGCAAATTTCTTCTCTGCACGAACAAAATCAAGCAATCTTATATCTACTTTCTTGCAATAAAGATTGCCTGAATAATTGAGTATCCAAGTTTCTGAAACAGGTTTATCACTGCCAACTGTTGGCTTAACTCCGATATTAGTAACACCACGATATTCTTTGCCGTCTATTGTAACAAGTGACGCATAAACTCCAAACTTAGGTAAACAGAAATTTTCTGGGAAAGCTTGATTTATAGTTGGTATACCAATAGTTCTGCCAAGCTGTCTGCCATGAACTACTTCAAGGCAATAGCCGAATTTATGTCCAAGCATTTTATTTGCTGATAAAACTTTACCATTTTGCAGTAAATTTCTTATTCGACTTGAACTTATACACTCACCGTCATAAAGAATAGGTTCTCTGGAAACGGTTTTGCAATTATACTTCTCGCAAATTTTTGCAAGAGCGTTACTATCGCATTTACCGCCCTTTCCGAAATGATAATTAAAGCCACAAACAACTCCCTTGCACTTCAAATTATCAACAAGAATTGTTTTGACAAATTCTTCACCACTAAGGCTCATCATTTCTTTAAAATCAACTATGTAAAGCAAATCAACTCCTAAGCTCTCAATAAGACGAATTTTTTCTGATTCTGTTGTAAGAAACATATCTGATTCACCTGTGAGAATACTCTTAGGTCTGCGTGAAAATGTCAGAACGCAAGACTTCACTCCAAGAGCCTTTGAATTTTCTACTGCTGTACATATAACATCTTTATGTCCAAGATGTACTCCATCAAAAAAACCAAGTGCTGTAAAGCTTTCATTCTCAGACGGAATTATATCATAAACTATCTTCATCAAAACACCCGTATATCAAAATTGCTTTTTTACGCTCAATTCTTCCTTTTCTTTATTTACATATCCTAAGCCAAGAAAAACATCACTCGAATTATAAACTCTATAATACGCTCCATTCTCAGAATTATCATCTACATCTGTTCTTGAAAGCATAAGCCCACCGCCGTTTTTAAACCTTACGGCTTGAGCCTCTGTAACTTTAACTAACGGATAACACGCAAAAACGCTCTCTGTCGGTCTAAGATATTCTTCAAGCATACCATTCTCTGAAAGTTCCTTTGCTTTCTCAAGTGTGATTGCATCATCAAGAGTATAGCCACAAGCTGTAACTCGTCTTAGTGAGGTCATAACCACACCACAGCCAAGAGCTTGTCCTATATCATCGCAGATACTTCTTATATATGTACCTTTAGAGCATTTTACAAGAATTTTTGCTGATTGAAGCTGCTCATCAAAATTCAACAAATCAAGCTTATAAACCGTTATAGGTCGAGCCTCTCTTTCCGTAACTAAGCCTTTTCTTGCAAGCTCATAAAGGCGTACACCGTCCTTAGAAACTGCCGAATACATTGGCGGAAGCTGCATTATATCTCCACGAAATTGTGGCAAAACAGCCTCTAAGTCTTCTGATTTAACATTAGATTCTGTCTGTGAAAGAACTTTGCCCGTAATATCAAGTGTGTCAGTAGTAATTCCAAAGCTGAATGTTGCCTCGTATTCCTTATCGCTTTCTGGCAAAAGCGATTGTGCTTTTGTTGCATTCCCGATAAGAATAGGCAGAACGCCTGTTGCCATAGGGTCAAGCGTTCCTGTATGACCGATTTTCTTTTCACCACAAATTCTTCTCATCTTAGCAACAACATCAAAGGAAGTATAGCCATTTTCCTTATCTATAACTATAATACCGTTCATTACTTACCCTCTAATGCTTGTCTAACAACTTCTATAATCTGTTCTATGGCTTCATTAAGAGTACCTGTTATCATACAGCCAGCAGCAGCCTTATGACCGCCACCGCCAAAATTTGCACAAATAGCTGATGCATCAAGCTCGTCTGTTGTTCTTACAGAAACCTTAAACTTGCCATTATTCTTTTCACGAAGTGTTATGCCAGCCATAACCCCCTCTATCTGTCTTGGCAGGGAGGATACTCCCTCCATATCACTATCGACAGCACCAGATTCTTTCATCATATCAATAGTTGCATAGGCTATTGCACATCTGCCGTCAAGATAAAACTGTATAGAATCCATTACTCTGCGTTCGATTTCAAGCCTTGAGCGTGACTTTGTTTCAAACATAAGGCGGTTAATCATCCCAGACTCCGCACCGCAATCTATCATATCAGCGGCAATTCTATGAGTTTCTGCTGTAACATTTGTATATCTGAAACAACCTGTATCTGTCGTAATTCCTGTATAAATAGCATTAGCTATATCTTTGTCAAACTCAACATTCATAAGTCTGATAAGCTTTGCAATAACCTGTGCTGCGGCTGCGGCACTGGCTTCAACATAATATTCTTTTGCATATTTAGTATTCGAGCCATGATGGTCTATGCAAAGGTCTATCTTGTCAGCATAGTCTGAAAGCTTTTCACCAAGAAGTTTTGTATCTGCAATATCAACACTGACAACAAATTCCTCATCAAATTCGAGTTTTTCGAGTTTATCAGTAAAATATGAATACTTCTCAGGGAATGGGTCTGTGCAATCGACCTTAACACTCTTACCAAGCTTACGCAATGCCATAGCAAGAGCGTATCCCGAACCGATAGTATCGCCATCAGGGGAACGGTGTGTCAATATAAGAATTTTATCTTTAGATAAAAGCGTTTTAGCGGCAGACTCAAGCGTTATCATGTTTATCTTCCTTTACATCGTTCAGGATTCTGTTAATATTTGCACTATATTCAATAGAATCTGTTGCAATAAAAGTCAATGCCGGAACATGGCGAAGAGTAAGTCTTGAACCAAGTTCACTTCTTACATAACCAGCAGCATTTTTAAGAGCCTTTACAGCCTCTTTTGCGGACTCTATACCACTCATAGAGCTTATATAAACCTTACAGTATGAAACATCGCTCGAAACATCAACTCTTACTATGCTTATAAGAGAATTATGAAGTCTTGGGTCTTTCATTTCTCTCAATATGGCAGTAAGTTCACGCATAATATCTTCAGAATTTCTTACTGATTTAAAGCTTTTCATTATTTTAGCCTCCTTACATATTTCTATTATACGAAATAATCATCGAATTAAAACTAAATTATTATTTTTCTATTTTAAATTAACATAAGTTCGATAAATATTCTTAGTTAATAATTTATAAAAGTAGGGGCAAACTGCGTTGAATGTTAAGGGCTTTGCCCTTAAAACCCACAAGTGACTCCGTCCTTTGACCCTGCAAGCAGCTTTCACCAACAAAGCTGGTGTAGAAAAGGCTTGAGCGAAACTTTTAATTTATGTCCAACTTATGTTAAATTATCTTTATTACACGAAAGCGGCAGCTATTGCTACCGCTTTTTTCACAACGATTCGCCGTTATTATTTAGTGTAATAATTATCTAACAAGTATACGATTATTCAGTATATTCCTGCATCTCGTAAACCTCGAAAATATCGCCGTCCTTCAAATCGCTGAAACGCTCAAGTGTAATACCGCACTCAAAGCCAGCAGCAACCTCCTTGACGGAATCTTTAAATCTCTGCAATGATGCAATCTTATCATCAGCTATGACAATACCATCTCTTACTACTCGGACATCTGCACCTCTTACTGCCTTGCCTGAGAGTACATAAGAACCCGCAACGATACCAACATTTGTAATCTTATAAGTTGTACGGCACTCTACTCTGCCAAGCTCAACCTCTCTTACCTTTGGTGCAAGCATACCCTTCATAGCGGACTGTATTTCCTCTATGCAGTCATAGATAATTCTATAAAGACGCATATCAACACCATCACGCTCTGCGTTTTCAGCAGCAACTGGGTCTGGACGGACATTAAAGCCAACAATAATTGCATTAGATGCAGATGCAAGCATAACATCAGATTCTCTGATAGCACCTACGCCACCATGAATAACATTAACTCTAACCTCGTCATTAGAGAGCTTTTCGAGCGATTGTCTGACAGCTTCAACAGAACCCTGAACATCAGCCTTAACGATAACTTTAAGCTCTTTAACTTCGCCAAGCTGCATCTGGTCAAAGAGATTATCAAGAGTAACCTTTGTCTGATTGCCCCACTGTTCTTCCTTCTGCTTTTCCTTACGCTGTTCAACAAGCTCACGAGCAAGTCTTTCGTCAGAAACTGCATTGAATATATCGCCACCTGATGGGACATCGTCAAGACCTGTAATCTCAACAGGGAATGATGGACCTGCTTCCTTAACCTTTTCACCCTTTTCGTTTGTCATTGCTCTTACACGACCTACGGCTGTGCCAGCAACGATAATATCTCCAACTCTGAGAGTACCATTCTGAACAAGAACAGACGCAATAGGGCCTCTGCCCTTATCAAGACGAGCCTCGATAACAGTACCCTTTGCAGGACGGTCAGGGTTAGCTTTAAGCTCTTTGATTTCAGCGACAAGTGTTACCATTTCAAGGAGGTCATCAAGACCTTCCTTTGTGTGTGCTGAAACTGGAATAACCGGAACATCACCACCCCATTCTTCAGGGACAAGTCCATATTCTGTAAGCTGCTGCTTAACTCTTTCAGGGTCAGCACCAATCTTATCCATCTTATTTATAGCAACTATAATAGAAACACCCGCAGCCTTTGCGTGGTTAATAGCCTCAACTGTCTGTGGCATAATACCGTCATCAGCAGCAACAACAAGTATAGCTATATCAGTAACCTGAGCACCTCTTGCTCTCATAGTTGTGAAAGCTTCGTGTCCTGGGGTGTCAAGGAAAGTAATGTCATTTCCATTGACATTAACTCTATAAGCACCGATATGCTGTGTGATACCGCCTGCCTCTGTTGATGTAACATTAGCGTGACGAATAGCATCAAGAATAGAAGTCTTACCATGGTCAACATGTCCCATAACAACTACAACTGGAGCACGAGTTACGAGATTGTCGTCATCGTCTTCGCTATCGTCAATAATTCTTTCTTCGATAGTAACAACAACTTCCTTTTCAACCTTTGCATGGAATTCCATAGCTGCAAGTGATGCCGTATCAAAGTCGATAACATCATTAACCGTTACCATAGTACCCATCATAAAGAGCTTTTTGATAACTTCTGCTGCTGTTGCTTTAAGTCTGAGAGCAAGTTCTCCAACAGTAATTTCATCAGGAATAGAAACAGTGATAGGCTTTGCCTTTCTCTCTGCTGCAATTCTCTCTAAGCGTTCCTTTTCTGTTTCACGCTTTGCACTTCTGGATTTTCCACGCTGCTGTGAACGCTGAGTGAATTTTTGCTTCTGAGTAGTAGTCTTGCTTTCGCTCTTCTTTCCGCCACCAAGCTTTTCACTTGCCATACGGTCATACTTCTCATTATAACGCTCAATATCAACCTGAGCTGCTCTTGTATTTATAACTCTGCCACGAGATTGCTCTTGCTCAATGACTGGCTCTTCTTTCTTTGCCTGTGCTTTTTGTGCAGGCTTTTTATCCTGTGGCTTATCTTGCTTTTTCTGAGAATTATTCTGCTGATTATTTTTCTTTTGTCCTTGCTTTTGGTCGCCCTTAGACTTTTCGTCCTTAGCCTTTGCAGGCTTATCAGCTTTCTCTGCCTTTTCAGGTTCAGAATCTCTTGAAGCATAATATTTATCAAAGTTTTCAACCTGATTTTTCTGGGTGAAATACTCAAAAACTACATTAAGCTCTTGGTCTGTAAGAACATTTCCGCTCTTCTTTGTTACACCACAGCATTCCTTGATAGCCTCTATAACATCTTTGCTTGGAACATTAAGGTCCTTAGCCACTTCACTTACCTTATATTTAATCATATAATCAATTTCCTCCTGTCATATCATTGCAAAGCATAACGAGCTTTTTTGCAAAGCCCTCATCATCTACTGAAATAATGCCCGAGGTCTTTCCTATCGCCATTCCGACCTCATTCATAGATATATTTAACGAGATAGTCTCGGTTTTTGTGCGTTCTACGATTTTCAGAATTTTACTTCTTGAGCGTTCTGATAAATCATTGCACAAGAGCAGCAATCTTGACCTTCCGTGAATCATAGCATCAACCGCAGGGTCGAAACCAAGTGAAAGTCGACCTGCTCGCCTCGCCAAACCAAGAAACGATAGAATTTTTTCATTCACCAGAAAATTCCTCCTCGAGCTTGTTATATATTTCTTCCGAAATCTTGCATGAGAAAGCTCTTTCAAGCCGTCTTGCTTTTTTCGCGGAGGCAAGGCAGGCGTTGCTGCGGCAAATATATGCACCTCGACCAGGCTTTTTTCCAATAAAATCTACTGAAATCTCACCTGCTTGAATAACCTCGCCATTTTCGTCCTTTAAATCAGGAGCTTTTACAATTCGCACAAGCTCTTTCTTTTCCTTCATTTCTCCACAGCCTATGCATTTTCTTAAAGGTACTTTCTTTTGTCGCATTTTCCTTTTCTTCGCCGCCTTTCTATCCTTTATTTTGGGAACATTGCCATTCAATTTTTCAAACCCCTTATAGGAGCTTTATGCTTTTAATAATTATTCTAAACCGTCACCGATGTACTCTTCTTTTTTATCGGAAGTATCTTCCTCGTCCTCACCAAAGAAACCACTTTCTGGGCGAATATCAATCTTCCAGCCTGTAAGCTTTGCTGCAAGTCTTGCATTCTGTCCCTTATTACCGATTGCAAGTGAAAGCTGACTATCAGGAACAGTTGCCTTGCATACTTTTTCGCCATTAGGGTCAACCTCTACCTTAACAACTTCAGCAGGTGACAATGCAGCAGCAATAAACTTAACAGGGTCTTCGCTATATTCAACAACATCTATCTTTTCGCCGGCAAGCTCATTTACGATTGCCCCTACTCTTACGCCACGAGGTCCGATACAAGCTCCTCTTGGGTCAACATTCTCATCACGGCTGAATACAGCAATCTTTGTTCTTGAGCCAGCTTCTCTTGAAACAGATTTAATCTCAACGATACCATCATAAATTTCAGGAACTTCTTTCTCAAAAAGACGCTTAACAAAGTCAGGGTGAGTTCTTGAAATAATAACACGAGGTCCTTTTTCTGTGTTCTTAACATCTGCAACATAAACCTTGATTGTATCGCCTTCGTGAATAACCTCTCCAGCAACTTGCTCGCCTCTTGGAAGAACAGCCTCTGCCTTTCCTATACGGATTGTAGCATTGCCTGTTTTAGGGTCAACTCTTTCAACCTGTGCAGAAACGATTTCCTGAACCTTGCTCTGGAACTCAACAAGAACTTGGCTCTTCTCACCGTCACGAATACCTTGACGAATTGTGTTTCTTGCAACCTGAACAGCTATTCTGCCAAATTGCTTAGGGTCAAGCTTCACACCAATTTTATCTTCAAGCTGAGCCTTTGCGTTAATAGCACGAGCATCTTGGAGTGAAATCTCATAATCGGGGTCGAAAACTTCTTCAACAACTTCCTTATTTAAGTAAACATCGAATTTGCCCTTTTCTGGGTCCATCTCGACTCTTGCATCGTTGTTTCCGCCGTAAGCACTCTTACAGGCAACAAGTATAGATTTCTCAATCTGAGAAAGCATATATTCAACAGGTATTCCCTTTTCCTTTTCGAGAAGCTTCAATGCTTCAAAAAGCTCTGTATTCATTTTCCAATAACCTCCAATTATATTAAAAAGTCATCTAACTTTATATAGACTGTATTTTTCTTTTGAATAGTTGTCTTTTCGTTACCGTCAAGCATAAGAGTTACGCTATCCTTATCGTGTGCTATAAGTGTGCCTTTAAGCTCACGAACACCATTTTCGTTTGGACGAATAAGCTTAATCATTATCGGAGCACCGAGAAATTCTTCAAAATGCTCATCACGAATAAGGTCACGCTCTATTCCTGGTGAAGAAACCTCAAGACAGTAATTCTGCTCTATCGGGTCGAGCTTATCGAGCGGTTCGTCTATTGCTCGGCTCATAGTCTCGCAATCCTCTATGGTAACACCGCTTGGCTTGTCGATAAAGATTCTAAGATACCAGACAGCACCTTCCTTTTGAAAACGAACATCCCAAAGGTTAAGACCAAGTTTTTCGGCGATAGGCTTTGCCAAATCCCAGACGACTGAAACTGTATTTCCCTGTTTTTTCTCTGCCATACGCTCCTCCTCTAAGTAAAAGTCCTTAAACACGATAAAAGAGCGGGTCGCCCCACTCTTTTACAATTCCTATTCTTGTTAATAATTTTAACATATAATTTCGATATATGCAAGGGTTTTATGCGAATTAAATATTGATTTCTAATTACTTTTTCAAAAGCAAACATAATATAACATAAATTTTATTGATTTAAAGTTATTTTTTTGAAAACTTTTTGATTATTGGTTTAACAATATTATATATTCCTAAATAATCATAAGCATAAGTTTCTTTGAGTTCTTGATATACATTATCTGCAAAAAGTCTTTCATCATAGTGCTTTACGACTATTGATGCCACTTCGTTTATAATTAGAGGATAATGAGCATCTTTTATTGCTTTCTGTACCTCAAGATTAAGCTGTACTCTCTTTTGTGAATTATCTGTGCTTTTATGTTTTTCAATAGTACTTGATACTGATTCCTTGGTTGAATTACTCTTTGACAAGGTGGTGATTTTTTTAACCTCTTTAACAGATTTTTGTGTCGAATTATTTTTTGATGTTGAATTTATACTAACTTGCTGTTTAATATCCTTAGAACTTAATTTTTTTAGCAAAAGAATGCTTTGTTTATAGTCATTATCCTTGCTTACAATTACATATCTGCAATTACTACCATTCTTTCCAATCAAATAGCCAAGAACAGTAACAAGGCTCATGTCTAATGATTGCTTTCCTACGGGAATATTATAAAAATGTAACTTTGCCTTATTAATTTTAGAAAGTACTTCCATACTGATTTTAGGGGTATTTTTAGTATAAAAAATATATATGTGGTCATGCTCTCCTAACTCATCAGAAGATTCTAAGCCTTTTTCATTAACATTTTCAAAATCAACCAAATAATATGTTTCAATATTAGCCATAATTCACACCCCTATATAATCCTTATTTCAATATAAAACTAAAGTGCTGCCATAGATTTCGCATTTGCAGTCATATTTATTTTCTGTACCTGATTTTGTATCTATAATATAAATAGCTTTATTATCACTACTTGTAATGATAAAGCGGTTTTCTATACAAGCAACAAACTTGCCGAAGGCTGTTTTATACTTTCCCTTAAAGTCACTCATCATACTTTCAACAAGAGTTTTATCCTCATCAATGGTGAGTTTGTATGTTTGACCTGTACGATTTTCAACATAGTATGTTTCATTATCTTCACATGGCAGAAGCTCTGCGAGAGCCTCTATTTTTTTGCTTTCAAAATCATATGAGCATATTTTTTCAACACCCGATTTAAAGTGTGTAGCCTTCATATATAGCTTTTTATCAGTTATTGCGGCATAACGCACCATACCTTTAATATCAGCACTTGCAACACAGCGAACCGTCAGGTTTTCCTTGCCATTTTTAAGCTCAAGCAAAGCAGAATCCAAATCGCAAATCCATATGTTATCACGAATATCCGCACTAATCCATCTTTGTTCCCTGAAATAATATAGCTTTGTTTCTTCATCACCCCAAGGGTCGAGAATAATTAGCTTATTGCCCTCAGTGGTCTTAACTGTAAATAAGCTATCGCAACCAACTTTTGAAATCAGAGGACAGCGTATAAATGATTTCTTATCCTGTTCTATATCGTAGATATAAGCAAGTGTATCGCATTTTGTCAAAGCCTTATACTGCTTAAAGAAACCTTTGCTTTTTTCATCAGGTGCAGTTGTAAAGATAATATTGTTTGCATCTATTGCCTTACACTCATAAAATCTTCCCGTAAAATTCAGCTTTCTGCGACTAAGCTCCATTCCACTGCGTCTATCAAGCTCAACTACCCATATACTGCTTGAACCGTTTTCAAGCACAAGAAGTATTGTTTCTTCAAATGCAAAAATATGCTGTACAAAAGATGAATCCTCAAGGGTATAGTTTGTAACAAGCCTTTCTCTGCGAGTATCACGATTATATTCGAGTATATAGAGATTACTAAGCTCGCCCTGAAGCTTTTCTTCTGCGTAATATATAAAATCATCGTCAACATAAAAAAGCTGAATCCGTCTTTTCTCAAAAACATTTCTTATATCAACAACTTTCATTTATATCACCTGACTTTCGCTAATCAATAATCAAGAAATTTATCTCTAATTATAAACTTAGGGAACCCTAAAGAAGGATTCCCTAAAGTTTGTTTTATGTTATGCAGCTTTAGAAATTAAAGTGAGATAGAGGAAACCGGCTTATCCTCATAAATTCTCTCGATAGCCTCTGCAAATACAGGAGCAACTGGGAGCATTGTGAACTTATCAAGCATCTTATCCTGTGGTACAGGAATTGTATCAAGAAGAATAAGCTCCTTGATTGGACTTTCCTTAATTCTATCAATAGCAGGACCAGAAAGAACACCATGTGTCGCACCAGCATAAACCTCAATAGCTCCGCCAAGCTCGATTGTAGCCTTAGCAGCGTTGCAGAGTGTACCTGCTGTATCAATCATATCGTCAACAAGAATAACCTTCTTGCCCTTAACATCACCGATAATGTTCATAACTTCACATACATTTGCTCTTGGACGACGCTTATCAATAATAGCAATCGGGCAACCGAGGCGTGTTGCAAAGTTTCTTGCCCTTGTAACAGAACCAAGGTCGGGGGATACAACAACATAATCATCTGGGTTGTCGCCAATCATCTTCTTGAAGTAGTTAGCAAGAAGAGGAGCACCGAGGAGGTGGTCAACAGGAATATTGAAGAAGCCTTGAATCTGTGCAGCGTGAAGGTCCATAGTAAGAAGTCTGTCAGCACCCGCTGTTGTGATAAGGTCAGCAACAAGCTTTGCTGAGATTGGGTCACGAGGCTTGGACTTTCTGTCCTGACGAGCATAGCCGAAATATGGTACAACGGCTGTAATTCTCGCTGCGGAAGCACGACGCATAGCGTCAATCATAATAAGAAGCTCCATAATATTATCATTAACAGGAGCACATGTTGACTGAACAATAAAGCAGTCTGAACCTCTTACTGATTCATGAAGTGAAACAGCAATTTCGCCGTCGCTGAAGCTTGAAACATCGGACTTGCCGACAGGAATTCCAAGACAAGCAGCTATCTGCTGTGCGACAGGAATATTAGAGTTACAAGTGAAAATCTTGATGTCCTTACCATGAAAATTCATTACTGATAATCCCCCTAAATTTTCTATGAAGTTTTTAATATCTGTTTAAAAACAGACTTCGCCCAAAGCGGGGCGTTTCCAATTAATATTGTAATACTAACTGCGAAAAAAATCAAGTTTTGGAGTATCTTCGCCAAAAAATTGTAAAGACTAACAATAGAACAGCCATATATTAAGTAAAAAAGTAGTAAAAGAGATAGACTTAAACACAAACCCAAGCCCATAAAATTATATTGTCCTAAAAATGCTTAATAATTATATTTCTTTCTATTTGTTATAAGGAATATAACTGTAATCACTAAAGCACAAAACTCTGCACAGGTGATTGAAAGCTATATTCCGTCAAGACCGAGTATCAAAGGTAAAATCATAATTGATGCTATCTGGAACAAAAGCGTTTTCAAGAAAGATATTGCGACCGAAATAATACCATTATTCAAGGCTGTAAAAAACGCTTTGAAAGCTATATTTTCATAGTTTTTTCCTCCCATAAAAAATACGCCCGATTATTTTTCAATAACCGAGCGCACCTGACATCTTATCGACTTCACAATTCCGATTGTTAGTCCTCAGATGACCTATTTTATTTTAAAATTAAGATCTTCTTTTTGCTTTGCGTTTTCTTGTAGAAATAACAGCTACAATCGCACCCGCAAAGGAAACTACTGCCGCAGATGACAAACCAATAACAAGTGGCATTGCAAAGCTCGGAACCTTATACTTTTCTGAATAATTATAAATTACATAAATATCATTCTCAGTATAGACACCGTTAGCATTGGCTGGTGTTTTGACAAGCTCATAATCATCAAAATTCATAGCCTCTGTTTTATAACTTGATGTGCCGTCAGCCTTGCCTGTCATCACCTTTTTATCTAAGATCTTTCCATCATCACCAATATAAACCGCAGTAACCTTTCCTGAATATATTACACCATCTCCATCAACCCAGCAAGTGCCACGAAGTGAATAGCCCTTGCCTGTTGAACCCTTATCAGTTTTAATACCTTTTTTAGGGTCTTTCATATTTGTGAAGATACAGTATGCTTCACTTGCATCAATAGTAAGAGTATACCAACCATCTTCACTGCTCTTTTTCATTTCTGTACCAGGACTTTTTGCAGATATTATATTACGCTTATCATCGTCATCAAGCGTAAATACATATGCACCGACTTTTTCCCAGCCATTTTTATTATAGTAATTTATAACAAGCTTGTCAGCTTCTTTGGTCTTATAGTAATAAACTACTTCAAGCTCTTCACCAGTAAATGTTCCTGCGGTATTATCAGGAAGCTTTTCAAGGTCAAGCTCAAAACCATCAATAGTCTTTACTGTTGTTGTATAAGCTGTGCCTTCTCTGCCCTCAATAGTAACTGAGCTTGCTATTTCCTGTGCAGCCATACCAAAGGCTTCATCACCTGCTCGCATATACTTGACAGTAACCTTGCCAACTGCACCATCAAATTTATTATAGTAATAAGTTACAGTCTGGTCAGCCTTTGTAAATGTTCCGCTCTCGTTACCACTTACGCTATCAAAATCATATCTAAGATTTAAGGATTCGTCCTTTGAGGTTGTGAACTTACCTCCCTCTTTGCCAGTAATAACCTGAGAACTTATAAGCTCATCTGTTGCCTTATCTTTATATTCGATAGTAACCTTACACTTATCGCTTGTGAGATTGATTTTCTCAAAGCTTGATTTATCAACAAGAATCAAAGCTGAACCTGCATCAACCTTAACTGTATTGCCCTTTACTGTTCCAAGGCTCTTAACACCTGCTGAAGTCTTATTTGCAATAATAGTCCATTCGCTTGGAAGCTTATCACCCTTGAGAGTTACTTCCTTTTCCTCAGTTGAGGAATTGAATATAAGAGCGACCTGTGACCACTCAGATTTAAGTTTCTTTTCTGTATTTGTGAGAGTATATGCAACTAAACCATCGCTATTATTCTCAGCAAATACCATTCTTTCACACGCGCCTGTTGTAGCATCTCTGAATGGTGAGAAAGCCTTTTTGATTTCGATAAGTCCGCTGTAATAAGATACCAAATCACGATATTTTTCAACATTGGACCAACTAAGCATATTTATGCTTGTAGACGATTTATAGCTATTTTCATCACCTTTTTTAGTTCTTGCAAATTCTTCACCAGCCTGCATAAATGTCAAGCCCTGTGAAGTAATATACATAGCACCAGTAAGCTTATTCATATCTACAAGCTCATCATCTCTATCTGTAAAGTTTTGGTCGGTTCTTGCAGATAGTACAAGCTTATCATATAGAGTATAATTATCATGTGCTGAAACATAGCTTACACACTGTGAAGGCTGATTTGCCCAACCACCAGTAGTAGTCTTTGTGTTATTTGCCTGTATGCTGTCTATAACATCACTGTCATTAGTACCCTGCTGTACAAAACCAGTATTAGCCGCAATAAAGACATCGCCCTTAATTGCATCACGAATTTTGTCATTAAATGCACCAATTCTGTTATCAAGCTTATTTATATTACTCTGAACAGCAGTAGCTTGACTTGTTCCAATAGTGCCACCTGTCCAAGGCTCACCATAGAGAATAATTTTCTTTCCACCATCAAGCTTATCAACAGCCTCACGAATCTTATTCATTGTTGTTACATCGTGTACACCCATAAGGTCAAAGCGGAAACCATCTATATGATATTCCTGAATCCAATAGAGAATAGAATCTATCATATATTTTCTGAACATAGCGTGTTCACTTGCGGTTTCATTTCCACAGCCTGAAGCATCACTGAATGTTCCGTCTTTGTTCATACGATAATAGTAATTAGGAACTGTCTTTTGGAACGAGCTATCCTTTGCAGTGTAAGTATGATTGTAAACGACATCCATAATAACACCGATACCAGCATCATGAAGTGCCTTAATCATTTGCTTGAACTCGTTAATTCTAACATTTCCGTCATAAGGGTCAGAAGAATATGAGCCTTCTGGAACATTATAGTTCTTTGGGTCATAGCCCCAGTTAAAAGCACCGTCCTGAGTTTCGTCAATAGTTGCATAGTCAAAAACAGGCAAAAGCTGAACATGAGTTACACCAAGCTCTTTGAGGTAATCTATACCTGTTGAAATAACGCCTTGGCTATTAAGAGTTGTGCCTTTTTCTGTAAATGCAAGATATTTACCCTTATTAGCGTCCGTAACACCTGAATCAGGGCTTATAGAGAAATCACGAACATGAACTTCCCAAACAACCGTATCTGTCGGAGAATCATAGGTTATATGCTTGTCCTTATCCCAGCCGTCAGGGTCTGTCGAATCGAGGTCAACAACCATAGCTCTATTACCATTTACGCCAACAGCCTTGGCATAAATATCACAGGTTTCTTGAGCCTTGCCATCAGTTGTTACAATATATGTGTAGTAGGTATTCTTAACATCTCCAAAAACTGTATAATACCAAATACCATTATCACCTTTAAGCATTTTCAGATTAGAAATGACTCTTGCACCCTGTTCGATGTCACTTCCTGTTGTATAACGCTTAAGGTATACCTTTTCTGCACTTGGTGCCCATACCTTGAAAGTAGTTTTTTCTTTGGTATAGTTAGCACCAAGGTCGTTTCCGTCATAATACTGCTTATCAAGCTCGTGAGAGTATTTTTTTTCGGCAGCATATGCCGTATTTGGAACAGTCATTGCTATACCTCCTAATAAAATTGTTGCTGATAACATAGCTGATAAAAGCCTTTTTAACTTTGCCAAGCTAAAACCCCCCAATATAACAAAAAAGCGTGCAAATATATGAAATCTGGATAAACTACATTTCTTTCTACAACTTTTCCTAAAATCATTTTTTAAAGCCTGAACTTTTGCCATACCATATAATTCTATCATATTAAATCGAGATTTCAAGCCGTTTTTTTATTTTTGTTAAACATTTTATTATTTATCTATAAATGTCATATTCGTATAGTAATATATTCATAATAACGCAATTACCTTCGGTGAATTTTACATATTATTTTTATACTTGAAGCCATAAGTTACTATATAGTATAATAATTTAAAGATATTTTATAAAAAGGAAGTGTCAGTAATGAAGAAAAAACCATTTTCACAAATCAGGCAAATACTCATCAAAACCGCTATGGGAGAAATTAAACCAGAACTCATACTTCGTGGCGGAAAAATTATAAATGTTTTTACAGGCAAGATAAATTCAGGAGATATTCTCATTAAAGATGGCTATATCGCCGCTATCGGAGATTATTCGGAGATATATCCAAGCTCAGAAAACTTTGAAATAGTAAATCTTGACGGAAAATATGTTTCCGCTGGATTTATAAATGCTCATGTTCATGTTGAATCTTCTATGGTTCTGCCAAACACCTATGCTCGTGAGGAGGTTCGTTTTGGCACAACAACTATAATCACCGACCCTCACGAAATAGGAAATGTTGGCGGTATGCCTGCTCTTGAAAGTATACTCGAAATGACCGAAAACCTACCTATAAATTATTTTGTTATGTTACCAAGCTGTGTGCCATCAACACCATTTGAACACGCCGGTGCAGTTTTAACTGCTGATGAGCTTATCAAGCTTAAAAATAATCCTCGTGTTCTTGGTCTTGGTGAAATGATGAATGTTCCAGGTGTACTTGGCTGTTCTGAAGATGTTATGAACAAGCTTGATGCCTTTGATAATTACATAATAGATGGACATTCGCCTATGCTTTCAGGAAACTCCCTTTCAGCATATAAAGCCGCAGGAATTATGACCGACCACGAATCAGCCTCATTTAATGAAGCAATAGAAAAGCTTAAGCTTGGACTTTCCATTCTTGTAAGAGAAGGTTCTGCTGCAAAAAATCTTGAAGATATAATTCGTGGTGTTGTTGATAATTCAATAGATACTAATAATATGGCTTTCTGTACAGATGATAAACACCTAAGCGATGTTTGCAAGGAAGGTACTATCCGCTGTAATATAAAAAAAGCTATTGCACTTGGACTTTCCCCTATCAGTGCATACAAAATGGCAACTATAAATGCCGCAAAAATCTATGGCTTAAAGCATATCGGTGCAGTTGCACCATCATATAAGGCAGATTTAGTTATACTTGATGATATGGAAAATGTCAGCATAACAGAAGTTTATAAAGACGGTATTCCGTTTGAAAGATTGAACTTTGAGCAAAAGTTGAATTGCTCTGAATATCTGCTAAATTCAGTAAACTATGCACCTATTAAAGTTTCAAATCTTGAACTTCCTAAAAGTGATAAATATTCTGTAATAGGAATTATCGACAATCAGATTATCACTAAAAAGCTTGAATACACATATACTGATGCACAAAAAGCGCTTGCAAATGGAGAGCTTCTGAAAATCGCAGTAATAGAGCGTCATCACGCAACAGAAAATATGGGAATAGGTCTTATCAAAGGCTATGGTCTAAAAAATGGTGCAGTTGCCACAACCGTTGGACACGATTCACATAACATAATCGTTGTTGGAGATAATGACAGCGATATGATTCTTGCAGTAGAAGAACTAAAGCGTATTAAAGGCGGATATACTGTTATAAGCAATGGAAAGGTTATCGAATCACTACCACTTATTTTCGGCGGATTGATGAGCGTACTTCCAACAGATGAATTTATTTCACAGCTTGATAAAACAATATCTGCTGCAAGAAATTTAGGTGTAAACAAAAATATCGACCCATTTATAACACTTTCATTTATGGCACTACCAGTAATTCCTGAAATAAGAATAACCGATATGGGAATGGTCGAAGTGTAATTAAGACAATTAAAAGTTCCACTCAAGGCGGCGAGCCGCCGCTCCCAAGACGCAGAATCGCTCGACAAGTCTCGCTCGTAGTGAATTAGGGAAAATTATTGATGCGGTCGAAGAAACTACCGCTTAGCTGACGCACTTATATAAGACAATTAAAAGTTCCACTCAAACCTTTTTAAATGCTCGTATGACAATGCCCTTATCGCTTTCCGCAGAGAGCAAAACTCTTTAAATCAATAAAAAACGCAGTAAAGTCAATTTTTGTTTGGCTTTACTGCGTTTTGCTTTTAGCTTTTTAGCTTAGATTACATATGCTTTGGCTCAAAAGAAAGACAATCTGTACATTGCTTAACTGTTGGGTTATTCTCGTGAGTACCTACCTTAATGGTATCAAGAGAACAATAATTAGCTGATTCGCAGTGATTTGAACATTGTGTTACCGTACATTCAATACATCTGTTTGGCTGACAATTACAATCCATTTTTTATTCTCCTCAAATTATAATTTCAAACGACTGCCCGAACCGATTTTTTCGGTCAGCTTTTGTCGTCCTCAATTATCTTAACCAAAACATCTAGCTTTATACAAAAAATTATTCAAAGCTCAATTTTAAATAATCTCCTTAATTTACGGTAGCTATTACCTCTACTTATATTAAGATAAAAAGCTAATAATAATTTCAGGAGGTGAATTTCTTGACTGAATATCTTTGTCTTAGTGATTTACTTGACTCTGACCTTTCAAGCTATGAATATTTTTGTTCATTGCCAGAAAATATAAAACAAAAAATCGAAATGGAGGACGCAAGAAGCTTTTCAGAAATGCAAGCTATTGCAAGACAAGAAGAACAAAAAGGATTTTTATTTTAATTTTCTCTGCTTATGAATATTTTTCCCGAATTTACTCAAAATAATCTAAAAAACACAAGGGAGAATTATTATGGAAATTACAATTTCAAATGTTCATGGCAGAGAAATTATTGATTCACGAGGAAACCCAACAGTTGAGGCAGAAGTTACTCTTATAGACGGTTCATATGGCAGAGCTGCTGTTCCAAGCGGTGCTTCTACTGGAGTTTATGAGGCACACGAACTTCGTGATAATGATAAAATGAGATATGGCGGAAAGGGTGTTCTAACTGCCGTTGAGAATATTAACACTCTTATCTCAAAATCTATTATTGGAATGAATGCACTTAATCAAAGAGCAATCGACAAAGTTCTTAATGCTGAAGATGGTACAGAAAACAAAAGCCATCTTGGTGCTAATGCAATTCTTGCAGTTTCTCTTGCAACAGCTAAAGCTGCCGCAAATTTCATTGATATTCCACTTTTCCGCTATATAGGCGGTGTAAATAGTTATAAATTACCTGTTCCTATGATGAATATTTTGAATGGTGGTGCTCATGCGTCTAATAATATAGATATTCAAGAATTTATGATTATGCCTGTTGGAGCGGACTGTTTTTCTCATGGCCTTAGAATATGCTGTGAAATTTATCATACTCTTGGCAAAGTAATCAAAGAACGTGGAGGCTCAACTGGTGTTGGTGACGAGGGTGGTTATGCACCAAACCTTGAAAGCGATGAAGAGGCTCTCAAACTCATATGTGAGGCTATCCAAGAGGCAGGATATTCAACTGATACTGTAAAAATTGCACTTGATGCTGCCGCAAGCGAATGGTATGCCGAGGGCAGTTACAGACTTCCAAAGCGTGGCACTATACTTTCAAGTGAAAATGTTTCAGAATATTTCGAAGAGCTTTCTGAAAAATATCCGATAATTTCTATCGAAGACCCTCTAAGTGAACACGATTGGAAAGGCTGGACTCATATTACGAAACAGCTTGGAAATAAAATTCAACTTGTCGGTGATGACCTTTTCGTAACAAATACAGAGCGTTTAAAAACTGGCATAGAGCTTGATGCAGGAAATTCAATTCTTATCAAGATGAATCAGATTGGTACTCTTACCGAAACTCTTGATGCCATAGAAACTGCTAAAAAAGCTGGTTATACCACTGTAATTTCCCATCGTTCAGGTGAAACAGAAGATTATACTATTGCAGACTTAGCAGTTGCCATAAACGCTGGTCAGATTAAAACAGGCGCTCCTTGCCGAAGTGAAAGAGTTGCAAAATATAACAGACTTTTACGAATTGAGCAAAAACTTGGTGCATGTTCCGAATACGGAATATAAAACCTCATAAATCAAAGAGGGCGGAATAAATCCGTCCCTTACATAAAATAAAAGCCTCCGCTTTTTATGGCGGAGGCTCAAATTATATTTGATTTATAAATTACTTAGAAGAAACCTTCTTCTTTGTAAGAACAACTGCTGTAAGAGCTGCTGCTGCAAATACTGCTGCAAGAGCAATAGGTGTTGCAGAATCGCCTGTATTTACGCCATTCTTACCGTCCTTACCATCGTTTGAAGGAGTTGCAGGCTGCTTAGACTCTGCTGGAGTTGAAGCAGGAGTGCTTGGTTCTTCGCTTGGCTCTGGTACAACTGAAGCCTCACCAGAAGCATCGAATACTACCCAGTTACCTTCCTTATATGTAATAGCAGCACCATCTTCCTTAGCCTCTGCAGATTCTATATTTGGAATATAGATGTTGCCAGCGTTTGCTGTAGCGTCAACCTTAACATCGCTTGTCTGAGCCTTTGGATTCTCTGGAGAATAAGCTACATTTCCTTCTGCATCCTTATCAGGAACGAGGTTATTGAAGATAATCTTTGTTGTTTCGGCATTATACTCGACAGCCCAAACATCTGTACCTTCAATCTGGATAGCTTCCTGTCCTGGCCATGCTGCGTTCTCTTCAGGAGTCCACCAGTAAGCACCAACTTTAGTCCACTTTGATTCGCTATTATCGAAGAAATAATACTTAGGGAGGTTTTCTTCGCCGAGCTGCTCAGCTGCTTTCTTATATGCTTCTGCATACTTACCAGCTGGAACTTCTGGAACTGAAGGCTCCTCTGAAGACTCTGAAGGCTCTGAAGGTATAGGAGCTGGAGCTGCTGGCTCTTCTGTGCCAACATACCATGTGTCAACACCGCCCTTACCTGTACGAGTATCAAAGTAAACTGTTACATCCTTGCCATATTGCTCTTCTGTGAAAGAGCAGTTGTCCTGGCTATTAGCTGTAAAACCATCTGCATTAGCTGCACCCCAGCTATAATCCCAACCGCCGTTTGCACGAACCTTATAAGTAGAAATTGCACCCTCTTCAGGAACAGGAACTGATACGGTTGCTGTGTAAAGACCGTCGCCATCTTCATCTGTAAGAGCTACATCGCCTTCCCAGGTATTGAAATCGCCGATAACGCCATATGTAGCGCCCTCTGTTTCAAAATCTTCATAAACAGCTGATGCTGAAGCTGTTGAAGCAACAACTACAGAAGCTACTGTTGCACCTGCAAGAAGAATGCTTAATGCTTTCTTATTCATTTTCATTGTAATTTCCTCCTAATTAAAATATTAGAAATTTTTTGTATTATTGAAATTATGCCTATCAAGTTATAAGCACAATTTCAATTTAGGTTAAATATACCACAATTCTTACAACTTTGCAATAAATTTTTCTAAGTTTTTACCCAAAATCAAATTTTTGTGTTATTTTTACCAAAGTTACACACTTTAGTTTGTGCAACTTCATAGTATTTTAAGACATATTCGAGTTAATTTGACAAGTATAGTGTAATAGATTATAATATTTTTTATTAGCTTTAATAATATTGAAAGGTGGTTTAGGACAACTAAGTCCTGAAATTTATGATAAAATATTGTTCACGCTGTAAAAAAATATTTGACACTGAAAACGATAAGTGCCAGAAATGTGGCAAAAATCTTATTGAAAAGCCCGCCGGAGAATCACCCGTCTGCATAATAACAACGGGCGGTTTTGAGCTTGAGCGTATAAAATCCGCTTTAGAAAGTGAGGGTATCCCTTGTGTAATTAAAGAAGCCGAGGGCAATGTTAATATGAAAATTCTTAACGAGGGTGACCTTGGCGAAAATAATATTATTGTGCCTCTTGCCGCATATAACCACGCTTGCGATGTTCTGATAGGAATAGGTGCAATGAAGCCTGAGGATAATACACTAACTGTTCCTGAAGACATAAAAATTGATGATTTAGACCAAGATATGAGCCCAAGAAAGCGTTTTTGGGTAAGATTAGCCTCAATAGTCTTGTTTATAATCATTGTCTGGATAGTCATTACTGCAACAGATGCAGGAATCGCTTTATTTAAGAATCTTTTTGGTGCGTAACTAAATCTTTAAAAAAACAATGTTAAAGCACTTTGAGCTAAAAAATTAGTTCAAAGTGCTTTTTATTATTTCTTATTTCCTTTAAATTCTTTTTCAACAATAAGAATTTCTTCTTTTTTAACACATTCTCTGCCATCAAAATCTAATCTTATAACATACGGCATAAAGTCAATCATTCTTAAAAAACTATCACAATTATAGCTATGGTCAAAATAATTCAAAATTGTACTTAAAGCTGTCCCATGTGTACCAAGAATTATTGTATCGTTTGGGTGACTGTCTAAAAGCTCAAATAAGGCTGAAATGTTTCTTTCCTGAACACTTCTAAGCGATTCTCCACCTTCTTCGTGGTAGTCAAAATCCTCCCATCTCTTTCGGAACATTCCAAGATTATTGCCATTAAAGCCTTTTTCACGCTCTCTAAAGCGTTCGTCCGTATCAATACTCAATCTATGGCTTTCCGCACAGTACTTAATTGTATCAATACTCCTTTTATAAGGGCTTGATATTGCATAGGTCAATTTAACATCTTTTAAAGCCTCACAAACTTTTTCACTGTCGGCAATTCCCTCATTCGTAAGTGGTCTGGTCTTGTCATCTGCCCAAGAAAATTCTGGCTGTGCGTGCCTTACAAAATAAACTGTTGCCATATTATTTCTCCTTACTTTTCAAACACTTAAAAACTGTAACCAACATATCCAGCATAAACGCAAAAATTATAATCGTTAAGAAGAATTGTTGAAAGTTCGAGAAAATATTACTCATAAACTGACCATTCTCATCAAAAAGACTTGTCATACTTTTAGAAATATTCGGATTTATAATCTTATCATTTGCAAGCCACCAAATTGCTAATAATGCTGAACTAACATTTGCTATTATGGTTGTTATCATAACTTTTTTGCTGTATCTTCCTTCTATCAGCCTAACTACATCTCTTATAATTCCGACAACACTAAACATAACAATTATATACCAAGTTTGCCTAATTGTTTCAAGATTAAAAATCGGAATAAATTCATTATACATAACAATGCAGAAAATCTGTGGTGCAGTAAGAAATACAACTAAGAATATCACTGATATTCCAATACTAATAATTGAATCTACTTTTGATATTTTTTCATTTTTCTTAGGAACAGGGGGTAAACTATCCAAATTGCTTGTTGTATCAATTTTAATATCCTTATGGTAGAAAAATGCGAAAAGTGCTGTTACAAAACCAAATGCTACTCCAACACTGATAATTAAATTTGTAATTAAAGATGCAATAAAAGTTGCAGTTGATGATACTACATTTTCTATACTATTACTTTTTGAAAAATCAAAAATTCCTGAAATTATATTAGCAAGAATAATTCCAAAGATTGTACAAATCATAACGATTTTAAGTACATATTTATAAGTAGAGTAATACGGAGAACCTATCAAACATTTTTTATTGTCTGGATTGTATTTTTCATAAAGTTCTTCGGGCGTTCCAAGCTCTGTAAGAACAACTCTTATATCCTTTTCTTCTGGAACAAGCTCTCCACAGCGTTCCACTAACATATCGTCAATCAGTGTTCTAAGTTCGTCAGAAATATCTTTTTGAACCTTTTGTGGCAGTCTTTTAGTAACCGCATAGATATATCTTTCAATCAAATCATTTTTCATTATTATCCTCCAATAATCTATTAACATTTTGTGAAAAGTTATTCCAATGATTAACTACTCTCTCAAGTACAATCAAACCATCATCAGTTATCTTATAGTATTTTCTTGGCTTTGCTTCACTTGTTTCCCACTCACTTTTTAGCAGACCTTGAGATTCAAGACGCCTCATTAAAGGATAAAGTGTATTTGCTTCAATAGGTATACCATTATCCTGAAGTTTTTTAACAAGGTTATATCCATACATTGGTTCTTTTAGCTGACTAAGAACTAAAAGTATCAATGTTCCTCGCCTTAATTCCAAAATAAGACCTGAAACTATTTCATCATGATTCATATGCTTCACCTCACACCTTATTGTGTGTAACTATTATACTGTATATCACACACTATGTCAAGAAAAAAATTTTTCAATACAAAAAAGGCAGAAGCCTAAGCCTCTGCCTTTTATAATATTCAGAAAATAATTATCAGTTTGTGATAGTTCTCTCTGTTTCCTTATCGAAGATATGAATTTTCTCAACATCGAATGCGATTTCGATTGGCTCGCCTGCTTCAGCAGTAGATGATGGGTCAACACGAGCAATAGCAGATTCGCCCTCGATTGTCATATAAACATAGATTTCAGCACCCATAAGTTCTGTAACTTCAACCTGTGCCTCGATGATGTCAGTTGCTCTCTCGAGGAACTCTGGGTCATCGTGAACATCTTCTGGACGGATACCGAGAATAACATCTCTGCCAACAAACTTAGAAAGAATGTTGTTCTTATTCTTAGACTCTGGAAGAGTAATAGTATACTTACCAAATGAAATACCGTAATCTTCACCTGCTCTTACGATAGTAGCATTGATGAAGTTCATTTGAGGAGCACCCATAAATCCTGCAACGAAGAGGTTGCATGGCTTCTCATAGAGGTTTTGTGGTGTATCAACCTGCTGAATGAAGCCGTCCTTCATAACAACGATTCTATCACCCATTGTCATAGCCTCTGTCTGGTCATGTGTAACATAGATAAATGTTGTGCCAAGTCTCTTATGAAGCTTAGAAATCTCTGTTCTCATCTGAGTACGGAGCTTAGCATCGAGGTTAGAAAGCGGTTCATCAAGGAGGAAGACCTTAGGGTCACGAACGATAGCACGACCAAGAGCAACACGCTGTCTCTGACCACCTGAAAGAGCCTTCGGCTTTCTTTCGAGAAGGTGAGAGATATCAAGAATACGAGCAGCCTCTTCAACTCTTCTTCTCATTTCTTCCTTTGGAGTCTTTCTGAGCTTAAGACCGAAAGCCATGTTATCAAAAACAGTCATATGAGGATAAAGAGCATAGTTCTGGAAAACCATTGCAATATCTCTGTCCTTAGGTGAGATGTCATTAGAAAGGACATCACCGATATAAAGCTCGCCCTTACTGATTTCTTCAAGACCTGCAATCATACGGAGAGTAGTTGACTTACCACAGCCTGAAGGTCCAACAAAGATAATAAATTCTTTATCTTCGATTTCGAGGTTGAAGTCGCTAACAGCTACAACATTACCGTCATAAACCTTATATACATTTCTTAGTGATAAACTTGCCATAATTTGCTTCCTCCTGTGGGTAACCCGATTTAATTCAATAATAATATAATAACAGATTTGCAAAAAGAATGGTATTCATTTTTTTACTAAATCTAAGATGTTCAGTTTATGTATATTGCCCAAAAACAAAAAAAAGGCTGTCTTTTTGTACTAACTGCATAGTTGCTTTTGTACAATTTGTATAATATTATTTTTAGAACCATTTTTTATATTCTAATGACTTAAAATTAAAATATCCTAAAGAATCTTTTCTCTGCTTAAAGCTTGATTAATTTCTTCTGAAGAAAGTTCTCTTGCTTCTCCAGACGAAAGCTTATCATCAAGCAAAAGACCACCAATTCTAAGTCTTTTAAGCTCTAAAACCTCAGTCCCAACTGCATGAAACATTCTCTTAATCTGATGAAACTTGCCCTCACAAATTTCTACAAGAGCAGTATTTTTACCAATAATCTTCATATCTGCCGGCAGAAAATCATCTCCGCCCTCGCTTATACCTGCCCTAAATTTTTCAACATCATTCTCTGCAAGCTTTCTGTCAACAACCGCTTCATATAGCTTATTGACATGGCTTTTCGGTGCAAGCAGCTTATGCGAAAATTCGCCGTCATCTGTAATTATCAGCAAACCCTCTGTGTTTCTGTCAAGCCTACCCGCAGGAAATAAATCTTTGCGTCTGAGCTCAGGTGGAAGCAGGTCAAGCACAGTCTTTTCTCTGCTATCTCTGCTTGCCGAAACAACTCCTTTTGGCTTATTTAACATTATATATATGTAACGCTTATATAGAATTGGTTCATCATCAAGAGTAATTTCGCAATTTTCTGGGTCAAATTTATCTTCAGACCTTGCAACAATTTTCCCATCAACCTTTATTCTTCCTTGCTTTATAAGCATTTTTATTTCTTTTCTACTTGCAATCTCTTGTGATGACAGAATTTTATCTATTCTTAAAAGAGCCATACAAAATCCCCTTTCTGATAGATTTTAACATATCAATTTTATTACTGCAAGATTTTTTCTTCATCATTTGACAAGCAATTATAAATAATAGTATAATTCAAACAATATCAATTAAATTAGGCTGATTTTATAAATAAAAGTAAAATCAAAAATATATTGAAGTTATAAGCTATATAGCTTTTTGTACTGATTCTTAACGAAAACTTAATACTTTGCTTTTAGAAAACACCATTGATATATCTTAATAAAGACAAAAAATATCCTCCCTATCTTTGGGATAAATCAGGAGAAAAACAATGAGTCTTACGGTTTCAATCTGTGTAATTGCGTATAATGAAGAAAATACAATTTCTGGTATACTTTCGGATATTCTCTATCAGACATATCCTCATAAGCTTACTCAAATAGTTCTTGTTAATTCACGCTCAGAGGATAACACCCAGAAAATAATGGAGCAGTTTGCCAATTCAAACAGCAAAAATTATATAAGCATAGATATTCTTGAAAACAATAAGCGTTCACAGGCATCAGGCTGGAACACTGCTCTTAAAAAAGCTATTGGTGATGTTATAATCAGAGTAGACGCTCACGCATCTATTCCAAAAGATTTTATTGAAAAAAATATAAATGTTATTGAAAGTGGCGAAAATATAAGTGGGGGTTCAAGACCTAATATTATAATAGACCCTACGCCAATGAAAGAAACCTTACTTCTCGCAGAAAGCTCTATGTTTGGCAGCTCAATAGCTTCATATCGCAGAGAAAGCAACAAAAAACAATATGTAGATTCTATGTTTCATGCCGCATATAGGAGAGAAGTCTTTGAAAATGTTGGCGGTTTTGATGAAACTCTTGGCAGAACAGAAGACAACGAGCTACATTACCGTATGCGTCAGGCTGGATATAAATTTTGTCTTTCTCCTGATATAATCTCATATCAGCACACAAGAACAACACTTAAAAAAATGCTGGCACAGAAATTCGGAAACGGCAGATGGATAGGCTTAACTCTTGGAGTTTGTCCAAAATGTCTTTCTGTTTTTCATTTTGTGCCATTTTGTTTTGTATTAGCAATAATAGGTTGTGTAGCATTAAATATAATAGGTACAGTATGTGGATTTGGAATTTTAAAGCTGCCTTTATATATTCTTGGAATAACCTATCTCTTAGCTGACCTTGTTATGACTATTACAGCTGTTATTTCAGCAAAGAAACATCTTAGCGAATTAATTTTGCCATTTATTTTTCCTATGCTTCATATAGCCTATGGACTTGGAACCGTTGTAGGAATATTTCAAATGCCATTCTGGTTAAAGAAAAGGGATAAAAATTCTAAACAAAATATTGAAAATGTAAGTATTGAAATGAAAAAAATAAGCAAAAACTAAAATTGGACATTTCGTTTTTTAAATATATGTAAAATTAACTTTAATTTGTACCGAATATTATATTTAAATGTATCATAATTTTAGCATTTTGATTATTATTTATAAAAATTTTATAAAATTTTGTAATATCTATTGAAAATTCCGAAAAAATTTAGTATAGTTAAATAGATGAGTAAATTTGAAAGCGGTGATATTTTATGCAGTGTCCTGAATGCGGTAGCGAGTGGAAAGCAAGCAATCGCATAGATCTCATACAGCGTTGCCCTTTCTGCGGTGCAAGCCTTGAAAAAGAAGCTCCTCGACCAATCACATTTACTAACGCTAAGGAAGGCGTTCGCTATATTGTCGATAATTTCGGCAGTGATGTAATTGTTGATAATGAACGATTTACAAAGCTTCTCAACAAGTTTATGCCTAAGCTCAAGCAGGAAAGAAAAGTAATTGTCGAAGCAATGAACGAAGGAGTCTGCACTACATTATATGATGTGACAGACCAAAGTGAAATTGATAAGTGCATTGCAATTCTCCAGTCAATCAAAATCTTGACACAAGATGCCTGCATGGCTGAAAAATGGGCATGCTATGCCGTAGAAACTATCGTATACGCTCTCGGATGGAGTGTCCCTATGTTTGGAATCACTCCAAATATTCATATGTATCAAATTCCTGAAACAGTAAGTCACCCTTGGAATCAAGAAAATCCAAATGAAGTTTGGGTTCAACCGAACCAAGTTTGGGTTAATCCTGTTGAAAGCAATGGTGACGCTTGGGATAGTCAAAAGCAAGATGTCATAGAGGTATCAGAAGAAGAACTTAACAAGCCTTCTGAAAAAAATCAAATTCCTGTTTATGACACTCATATATTTGAACAACCATCCGAAAATGATAAATCTGTCGAACCACAAGCTGAGAAATCAAATGAACCAGTTGTCGAATCTCCTGTTATCGAGCCTCCTACAGAAGAAGCTCAAGAACCAGTTATCGAATCTCCTGTTATCGAGCCTCCTACAGAAGAAGCTCAAGAACCAGTTATCGAATCTCCTGTTATCGAGCCTCCTACAGAAGAAGTTCAAGAACCAGTTATCGAACCTGTAGATGACAAAACTTCTGTTGCTGAACAAGTAAATGAAGAAAATCAGCAAAATAATGCTCCTCAACAGCCACCATTTGGTCAAGCACCTGAGCAACAGTATAATAATCCATGGGGTATGCCACATCAACAAGGTGCTGAGGGTCAACAACCACCTTATAATCCTTGGATTTATGGTCCTTATGGTATGCCACCTCAACAAGGTGCTGAGGGTCAGCAACCTCCTTATAATCCTTGGGCTTATGGTCCTTATGGTATGCCACCTCAACAAGGTGCTGAGGGTCAGCAACCTCCTTATAACCCTTGGGTCTATGGTCCTTGGGGTATGCCACCTCAACAAGGTATTGATGGTCAACAACCACCTTATAATCCTTGGGGTGTTTCGCCTCAGCCTAATGCTCATCAATCTACTGAAGAAGCAAATCCTAAGGTTGAAAAAGAACCTGAACCACCAACATCCGAAAAAGAGGCTGAGCCAGCTGTTGAAACAACGCAAGAACCAGAAGCTCCATTCATTCCACAGCCAGAATCAGCAGCTAAGAAAAATGATATTGATATAGACCAATATATGGATGCTCCTTGGGCTGTACATAATAGAGAAAATAATAGAGAAACTGATGTTAAGCCTATTGATATTCCAACAAATTCAATGGGTACAACAGACCGTACAAACGGTTTTAGCGTTTCGAATGAAGCATTACAGCAAGACGCTCCAATTTCTTCTGAACAATCAGTTCAGACATCAACAGAAAGTCATGAGCCTATTCATAAAGTTGACTTTGCTTCATTGAATATAACCCCATCTAATGAGCCTATTTCTAAGCCATCAATGGAAAATACACCTGTTGTTGAAATTCCTCAGCCTGAGGCAAATGCTTCTCCAGCTGAGAATTCTGCAGCAGAAGATGTTGCAGTAAATATTCCAGAGACAAGTGTTCCTGAAACCTCAAGCAGCATTAATGAAGTATTCACAAAAGAAGATGCTAAGAAGTTCACTCTCAATCATGTTCAGATTCCTGAAGGTGTTATCCGTATTGATAATGAAGCCTTTAAAGATAACCAAAAGATTGAAGCTGTTGTACTTCCAACATCTCTTAAAGAAATCGGAGATAGTGCATTTGAGTGTTGTAGTAAGCTTCTTACAATCAATATTCCTGAAAATGTAACCGATATAGGAAAATGTGCATTTAAAGGTTGTTCCTCAATTACATCTATTAAACTTCCTGATAGCATAACAAGAATCAATGCAGAATGCTTTGCTGGCTGCGAAAAACTTAAAGATTTCAAGATACCATCATCAGTAAGTCATATAAGCAGACATTCATTTATGAATTGTGCAAGTATTGTTGATATTGAAATTCCTGATGGAATTCATGGTCTTGCCGAAAATATTTTCAGCGGTTGTAAGTCACTTCAGACAATAAAAGTTCCTGATAGCGTATCTCAGATACATAAGAACTGCTTTAGCTGGTGTGAATCTCTCACAACAATCAATCTTCCTGAGGCTATCACAGAAATTGCTCCTGGCTCATTCACAGGTTGTGAAAAGCTTAAAACTCTTGATATTCCATCAAGAGTTACAAAAATTGGTTATGGTGCATTCAGTAAGTGTACTGGACTTAAATCACTCACACTTCCTGATACTATTACAGAAATCGAAGAGAACGCATTTCTCGGTTGTCGTGCTCTTGTTGTTTATTGTTCTTCGGAGAACGCTTATATTAAGAGATATTGCAGACTCAATCGTATAAGATGTAAGAGCAGTACTTAAACTAAAATACTTAAAAGCCTCTCAAGTAAATGGGAGGCTTTTTTCTTTAAAATAATATCGCTTAAAATGTTCAAAATCAAGCTAATATATACGCTATTCATTACCTTACACAAAATTTTCTATGAAAATTCTTTTAAAAGGTTGATTTTTTTCTTATTTTTGTGTAAAATGTATAGAGAGATTTTATATTATCGGGCGATAATTCATACGAACTAATTAAACACAAAGTGAGGTATAAATATGTCTAACAGACTTTTTCAAGGCGTTATCCACCAAATGAGAGACACCATCGACCGTGCCATAGGAGTTATTGATGAAACATCTGTCGTTATCGCTTGTAGCGAGCTTGGTAAAATCGGCGAAGTAAACGAAAATATCACAACAGATATGCTCTCCTCCGCTACACCTTTCGTACTTAATGGCTATACTTATAAGCCTTTCGGCAGTAAGCCAAGATGTGAATATGCTGTTTTTGTAGCAGGCAATGATGACCTTGCACAAAAATATGCAATGCTTCTTGCTATATCTCTTGGAAGCATAAAGCAATACTATGATGAAAAATATGACCGTGGCAATTTTATTAAGAATGTCATACTTGACAATATTCTGCCTGGTGATATATATTTAAAGGCAAAAGAACTTCGTTTCAATTCCGAAGTTACTCGTGTATGCTTCGGCATCAAGATTATCTCTAAGAACGATATTTCTGCTTACGATGTCATTCAAAACCTCTTCCCTGATAAAAGCAAAGATTTCGTTATCAATATCAACGAATCTGATATAGCACTTGTCAAAGAAATTAAGTCAGAAACAGATTCTAAAGACCTTGAGAAGCTCGCAAGCTCTATTGTAGATACTCTTTCTGGCGAATTTTACACACATTGTGTTATCGGTATAGGAACTCCTGTTGAGGGCATTAAGGACCTTGCTCGTTCCTATAAAGAGGCACAAATCGCTCTTGAGGTTGGTAAGGTATTCGATACAGAAAAGACTATTGTAAGCTATGATAATCTCGGTATCGCTCGTCTTGTCTATCAGCTTCCAACTACACTCTGCGATATGTTCCTTAAAGAAGTTTTTAAGCGTGGCTCTATTGAATCTCTCGACCAAGAAACTCTCTTTACAATTCAGCGTTTCTTCGAGAATAACCTCAATGTTTCTGAAACATCAAGAAAGCTTTTTGTTCACAGAAATACTCTTGTTTATCGTCTTGAGAAAATTAAAAAGCTTACCGGTCTTGACCTCAGAGAATTTGAAGATGCTATCGTATTTAAAGTAGCACTTATGGTTAAGAAATATCTTTCATCTAATCCAATCAAATACTAATTCATAAACATTACAAACTCAAGAATAAAGTTGTCTTGTAGCTGGCAGTTTTCTGCCGCTATAAGGCGACTTCTTGGTTTATATAGGGGTTGAATTTTTATTGATACTATACAAATATCAAAAAATATAATAATATATTACATTGATATTGTATAAGTAATATTTCAATATTAAATTTTCTTATCATTTACTAAAAGAAAGGTCTTGTCTATGATTCATTTTAAAAATGTATCTAAGGTATATTCAACAGGCACAAAAGCACTCGACAATGTAAACTTAGATATAAATAAGGGCGAGTTCGTCTTTATAGTTGGACCATCAGGAGCAGGAAAAAGTACATTTTTAAAGCTCATTATGCGTGAAGAAGCCACCACAGAGGGTGAAATTTCTGTCAACGGCTATAATCTTGTCAAAATCAAAAAACGCAAGATTCCATATCTTCGCAGAACTATGGGAATAGTTTTTCAGGATTTCAGGCTTATAGAAAAAATCTCTGTTTTCGATAATGTTGCCTTTGCTATGAGAGTAATCGGCGTTTCAGAAAAATCTGTGCGTAAGCGTGTAGAATATATTCTTGGTCTTGTCGGACTTTCAGAAAAAGCTGATAGCAAGCCAAGTGAGCTTTCAGGCGGCGAGCAACAGCGTGTCAGCCTTGCAAGAGCATTGGTAAATAATCCCGAACTTATAATTGCGGACGAGCCTACTGGAAATATCGACCCTGAGCTTTCATATGAAATTATGGAGCTTCTTGTTGAGATAAATAAGCGTGGCACAACGGTTTTAATTGTCACACATGAACATAACCTCGTAAATGAATTCGGCGGAAGAATTATTAAAATCAATGGTGGAAAAATCGTTGGGGATTATATTCGGGAGGTGGAGCAATGAAATTCAAAAGTTCAGGCTATCTCATAAAGGAAGGCATAAAAAGCATTTGGAATAACCGAATGATGTCGCTTGCAAGTATAGGTGTTCTTATTTCTTGCCTTTTGATTACTGGTGCGGCTGTTGTTACATCTATGAACGCATCAAGCCTTATATCATCTATTGGTGATACCAATATGATTACTGTATATCTCGACCCACAGATTTCTGATGTTGATGCTCTTAAGCTCGGAGCTAAATTCGATTTAATTGATAATGTTAAATCAAGCGAATTTTATTCAAAATCAAAAGCTATTGAAGATTATCACCAAATGCTTGGCGATGATATTTATGCAAATATGCAAGGCGAAGATAATCCCTTGCCACACGCATATAAAGTGAGTTTAGAAGATTTCTCAAAATACGAAGAAACTGTTAAAGAGCTTAAAAAAATTGATGGTGTATATCAAATAAGCAATCGTAGCGATATTGCAAGAAAGCTTACTAAGCTAAATACACTTGTAACATACATAGGCATAGCCGCTGTAATAGTTTTGGGCTTAGTTACACTTTTCATCATCTCAAATACGGTTAGAATGACAATGTATTCAAGACGCTTTGAGATTAGCATAATGAAATCTGTTGGTGCAACAAATTCATTTGTACGAATACCATTCTTAGTTGAAGGTATGGTTATAGGTCTTATTTCAGGAATTATCTCATCTATTGTTATGATTGCTCTATATAACCCAATATTAGAGGCTATTCGTAGTATTGCATCTGTTGTTTATAAAGCAAGTATTCCTATATCCGATATTTGGATATATATTGTTCTTGCATTCTTAGGCTCTGCTGTTCTTATAGGTGCTTTGGGAAGCTTTATATCTGTTTCAAAATACCTCAAAAAGGAAGGAGGAGAGATTCTTGGCTGGTAAAAAATTTAAAAAAATCTTATCAATTACTGCTTCAATACTAACTATGACTCTTATTCTTTCACAATCTACATTTGCGTTTGATGCTGAATCTAACAAAAATGAACAGGCTGCCTTACAAAAGCAAGCAGAACAATATGAAAGAACACTCAAAAAAACTCGCAATGATATTTCCGAAAAGCAAGCATATGCAAAAGCTCTTCAAGGAAAAATCGAAACCCTTAGCAAACAAATAAAGCTCAGCAATGAAAAAATTGATGCACTTAACAAAAGTATTAAAGAAAAGCAAAATGAAATTGATAAGAAACTCTCTAAAATTGAAAGCAAAATGACTCAGCTTCGTGCAAGACTTCGTGCGATTTATATAGCTGGAGATACTTCATCTTTGGAAATAATTCTTGGAGCAAAGGATTTCTCCGATTTTATAGACAAGGCTGAGCTTGTTGAAAGTATTTCCTCTTATGACAGCAATTTAATCAATGAGCTTAAATCAGAGATGTCTACAATAAGCGGACAGCAAAAATCCTTAAGAGCAGAAAAAAAATCTGTTGAAAAGGAAAAGAAATCTCTTGAAAACCAAAAAAGCGAAATCAATAAACTTTCTGAAGAAAATAGCACTATTATTGCTGAACTTCAAGGCGTAGAAAGTGCAACTCTTGATTCAATCGGAGAAAATAAAGAAAGCCAAGCTGCACTCGAAAAAGAGCTTAAAGAGTATTTCGAGCAACAGAAAAAACAAGCCGAAGAAAATGCCAAAAATCAAAACTCCAATAATGCTAAACCATCTAAAAACAACACAAATAAGAATAACAGTAGTAGCAATAACAATACAAATAATACTAAGCCTGATGATAACAGCAATAATAACAATACAACAACTACACCAAGTTCTGGCGAATATGTATGGCCATGCCCAGGATTCTATTATCTAATATCTACATTTGATGAAAATCGAGGTTCAAGTAATCACGGTGCATTAGATATAGCCGGTGGCGGAATTTACGGTGCTCAGGTTATAGCTGCAAGAGAAGGTACAGTCGTTTCATCATTCAGTGGCTGTACCCACGATTATGGTAAAAGCTCCTCCTGTGGTTGTGGAGGCGGTTATGGCAACTATGTAGTAATAGAGCACAGTGATGGTAAAACAAGCTTATATGGTCATTTATCAGCGGTTTATGTAAACTATGGCGACTATGTAAGTGCAGGTCAACTTATCGGTCGTGTAGGTTCAACAGGCTATTCAACAGGACCACATCTGCATTTTGAAACAAAATATTCAACCATATGGGACCATTCTCAACGCTATAATCCACTCGATGAATATCCTGGATTATTTTAACTCAAAGCTTTAATAAAAGTATATAAATTAAAACCTCCGTAACTCGTGCTTTTAGTTGCGGAGGTTTTCTGATTTAAAATGTTATCTTTATTTCTGTACCAAAGCCTTCAGAGCTTTTCAGTTCTATTTTAGCGTCATAAAGCTCACATATATGCTTAACTATCGCTAAACCTAAGCCCGTTCCTCCCCTTTCTTTAGAACGACTTTTATCGACACGATAAAATCTTTCAAAAATCCTTGCTCTATGTTCGGGCGGAATACCTATTCCCGTATCCTTAACATCAATAAATCCATTGCCAACTGTAATATCTACCTTACCGTCTTTATCACGATTATACCTTACAGCATTATCACAGAGATTCTGAACAAGCTCTGTAAGCAAGGTTATATTTCCTCGCATAATATATTCTTCACCACTTACTCTAACCACTACACCCTGTCTTTCTGCCTGAACTGCAATATCATCAGCACATTTCTGAGCGATAGTAAGCAGATTTACTGTTTCCTTTCGTATAGCCTCAGCTTTTTGGCTATTATCAAGCCTTGAGAGAAGAATAATATCACTGATAAGTGATAAAAGCCTTGCAGATTCCTTGCGGATTCTACCAGCAAAATTCTTTATGTCTTCCTCTTTTACAATTCCTGCCTCTATCATTTCCGCATAACCAGAAATAGATGTAAGTGGAGTTTTAAGCTCATGAGAAACATTAGCTGTAAATTCCTGCCTCATACTTTCCATTTCTTTCTTTTCGGTAATATCTATAATAAGGCAGATAACACCAATCTGTTCTCCCTGAGATGCAACCGGATTCGCAATCATTTGATATATTCTTCCGTTAAGCATAAGCTCAAGAGAACTATTTTCGCCATCAAGAGCTTTATCAACGCAATCATTTACATCTTTATCCCTTGAAATATAAAGCAGGCTGTCGTGTTTAAGAGTTACATCACCAACATTAAATATTCTTTTTGTAGCTTCATTCATAAGGAGGATATTTTTATCGAGGTCAAGTAAAATCATTCCCTCTGACATATTTTGAATAATAGCTGCAACCTTGTTTTTTTCTCTTTCAACCTTGCCAAGCTGATAACGAATTTCTCGTTTTTGTGCAATGATTTCAGTAATAAATGGAGATAATTCAGGGTAAATATCGTCTGCGTCAATGTCCGTTCCAATATCGTCAACGCTTTCTGAAAGCTTTGTAATAGGATTGATAATTTTCTTTGTAAGAAAGAAACCTATTGCCAGCGACATAATCAAAAGCATTATAAATATCAGAATCATATATGGAAGTATACTCGTAAATACGCTATTCAGTGCATCAGCGTCCTTTGCAACTCTAAGTATATTTCCATTAGAAAGCTTCATTGCGTAATAATATGTATTTGTGCGAGTGGTTTCCGAATATCTTGAGGAATAGCCCTCGCCATCTTGCAAGGCATCTTTAATCTCCGAGCGTTCAAGATGATTTTCATCACTTTTCTTTTCGCTATCGAAAATAACATTTCCGTCAGCCTTTATAAGAGTAATTCTTGTTTGACCTTTTGCAAAGTCTTTCAGATTATTATCATCTGTAATATAATCATAGCTTGTCGCAATAAGCTGTGCATCAGTCTTTAGGTCAGCATTAACCTGATTCTGAAAAGCATTAAAAAATACTAACCATGTAATAAGCGAAACCAAAATAGCTGTAACAAGTCCCATTATAAAAAGGTGAGTATTTATTTTCCCTTCCATAAAATCACCGCCTACTAATTTTTATCTTTCTAAATATAACGGGAAACCCTCAAGCAAGGATTTCCCGTTAGCCATTTCTAATTATCATTCAATTATATGAATAAAGCTAATTATTCACCAAGCTTATATCCAACATTTCTAATGGTTTTAATGACAGAACCACTTTCTCCCAGCTTTTGCCTTAAAGTTTTTATATGCATATCAACGGTTCGGCTTTCGCCTTCATATTCAAAGCCCCAAACCTTATTCATTATTTTTTCTCTTGTAAGGACAATACCTTTATTCATTATAAGAAATTTCAAAAGCTCATATTCCTTAAAGGTTAGTTCTCTATGCTCTCCATCAACTGTAACAATATGCTTTTCATCATCAATACTAATGTTCTGATAGCTCATTCCGCTAAACTGCTGTTGCTTTTCTGTTCGGCGTAAAAGAGCCTTAACACGAGAAACTAACTCCATAACGCCAAATGGCTTTGCTATATAGTCATCTGCACCCATATCAAGTCCCTTAACGGTATCAAGCTCAGTTGATTTAGCCGTTACCAATATAACAGGAATATTCTTTGTCTTATCATCAGCACGAAGCTTTTTAAGGATAGAGAGCCCGTCCTCATCAGGCAACATAATATCAAGAATTAGCATAGAAGGCTGTTTTTCAAGACAGCTTTCAAAAACTCCTTTTCCCGAATCAAATTGCACTATATCATAACCGCTATTTTTGAGAGCATAGCTTTCAAGCTCTCTTATATCTGTATCGTCCTCAACAACATAAATAATCAATTACTGTCATGCTCCTCGTGATGACCTACTATTGAGAAAATAACCCAGTCTGCAAGATTAACTGCATGGTCGCCTATTCTCTCGAAATACTTAGCCACCATAATAAGGTCTATTGCCTGTTCGCCATTATTTACATCTTCTCTTATAAGCTCAATAAGGTCATTTTTTATTGTTACGAAAAGGTTGTCTACAATATCATCTCTTGCAAAAACTGAACGAGCAAGCTCCAAATCTCTCTTAACAAAGGCATCTACACTTGTTGTAACCATTTCGATAGTAGCCTTAGCCATCTGTTCAATATGGTCAAATCGTTTGATATACTGTGTTTTAGACATAAGAATTGTCAACTCAGAAATATCCGCCGCCTGGTCACCTATACGCTCCATATCAGTAATCATTTTGATTGCAGAGGAAATAAGTCTTAGGTCAGACGCAACAGGCTGCTGCTGAAGTAAAAGCTTAAGACAAATATTTTCGACTTCCTTTTCTTTTTGGTCAATCTCTCTATCGAACTCTACATTTTCCTTTGCGATTTCAATATTTTGATTGATAAGTCCCTTATACGCTCTTGCAATAGCCGTTTCAATAAGAGAACCCATTTCTATAAGCTCATTATTAAGCTTTCTAAGCTGCATATCGAAACTGTTTCTCATTATCCGAACCTCCCCGTAATATAATCCTCTGTTCTTTTATCTTGCGGAGTAGAGAATAATTTCTCTGTTTCGTCATACTCAACGACTTCACCAAGAAGGAAAAAGGCTGTTTTATCGGAGATACGGGCGGCTTGCTGCATATTATGCGTAACCATAATGATAGTATACTCGTTTTTCAACTCCATTGCAAGGTCTTCTATCTTTGAAGTCGAAATCGGGTCTAAGGCACTCGTTGGCTCGTCCATAAGCAAAACCTCGGGTTTAACAGCTAAAGCTCTTGCTATACAAAGCCTTTGTTGCTGACCACCAGAAAGTCCCAAAGCACTTTTCTTGAGCCTGTCCTTGAGTTCGTCCCAGATAGCCGCATTTTTAAGTGAAGTTTCAACAATCTCATCAAGCTGTGCCTTAGAGCGAATACCATGTGTACGAGGTCCGTAAGCGATATTATCATAAATACTCATCGGGAATGGATTAGGCTTTTGGAAAACCATTCCTACTCTTTTTCTAAGGATATTAACATCCATATCGCCGAAAATATCTTCTCCGTCAAGAAGAATATCGCCTGTAATCTTACAGCCCTCAACAAGGTCATTCATTCTGTTTAAGGATTTAAGCAAAGTAGATTTACCACAGCCAGAAGGTCCGATAAATGCGGTAATCTCTTTTTCTTTCATTTTTAGATTAATATTTTTCAAAGCGTGAAACTTACTATAATATAAATCAACGCCCTCAACAACAATTTTATCCTTTTTATTTGACATAATGCCACGCCTTTCCAATTATTTCTTGGTAATTTTCTTAGCTACTACACTTGAGAGCCAGTTAATTAAAAGTACAAGTACAAGAAGTACAACTGCTGTTGCATATGCCTGATTAGTATGCAAGCCCTCATTAGAGAGGTTATACATATGAACTGCAAGCGTTCTTGTCGAGGACATAAGGTCCTTTGGATAATCTGCAACTGCACCGGCTGTATAGATAAGAGCCGCAGTTTCACCGACAACACGACCGATAGCAAGGATAACACCTGCAAGAATACCAGGAACAGCCGATGGCAAAACAATCTTAAAAACTGTTCTAAGCTTACCGGCACCAAGTCCAAAGCTACCCTCACGATATGAGTCAGGCACAGAGAGCAATGCTTCTTCTGTTGTTCTCATAATAAGTGGAAGAATCATAATCGCAACTGTAAAAGAACCTGCGAGAAGTGAATAACCCCAATGCAAAGCTTCTACAAAGAAAAGCATACCAAACAAACCATATACAATAGACGGTATACCTTGAAGTGTTTCAGCTGCTGTACGAACAATCGAAACAAGCTTATTACCACGCTTTGCATATTCTACAAGATATATTGCCGAAAAAATTCCAAGCGGAACAGCAACTATAAGTGAAAGCAAGGTCATAAGAATGGTATTTACAAGTGCCGGAACAAGTGAACAGTTATCAGAAGTATACTTCAGCGAGAATATATCCGCATTTATATAAGGAATACCCATTACAAGAATATATCCTATAAGAAAGACAACTGTTGCCATAGTTGCAATAGCCGCAAGCCATACAAGCAGATAAAGTATGAGTGAAGTAGGGTGATTTTTATATTGCTTAAGCTTCTGAGCAAAAGTCTGAACATTTCTTGCCTGAATCTTATCTACATCAATATCATTGCTTTTGTTAGTTTCAATAACATTTTCAGCCATCATTCAGACCTCCTTTTTACTATTGAGAGAAGAGCGTTTATAAGAAGAATAAGTACAAATAGCACAACACCTGTTGCAATAAGTGCTTCACGATGTAAACCTGATGCGTAACCCATTTCCATAACAATATTTGTTGTAAGAGTTCTTACGCCACTCAAAACACTATCAGGAATAATTGCCTGATTACCTGCAACAAGGATAACAGCCATTGTTTCACCGATTGCTCTGCCTATTCCAAGAACGATACCTGCGAGGATACCTGATTTTGCAGCAGGTAATATTACTCTGAAAACTGTTCTTTCGTGAGTTGCACCCAAACCAAGTGAACCCTCATAATAGCTATCAGGAACAGCTCTTATAGCACTTTCAGAAACAGTAATGATAGTGGGGAGAATCATAATTCCGAGAAGAATAGAGGCGGTAAGTATACTACCTGTTCCATTTCCGCCAATATTATCACGAATAAACGGTACAAGAACAACCAAGCCAAAGAAACCATAAACAACTGATGGAATACCTGCAAGAAGCTCAACTGCTGGCTTTAATACTTTATATATATGTTTAGGGCAGAATTTTGCAAGATAAACCGCTGTAAGAAGTCCAATTGGTACACCTACTACCAAAGCACCTGCTGTTACATATATAGAACCAAGAATCATTGGGAAGATACCATATTCTGCTGGTTCATTTGATGGTGTCCAAGTAGAACCACCGATAAAATTAAATATTCCAATTTTAGCCATTGCAGGAACACCATTTGCAAAGAGAAATATGCAAATCAGGGCAACCGCCGCAATCGACACAAGTGCTGCTATGAAGAACACCACTTTCATAATTTGTTCTTTATATTTTACCATTTTATAACCACCTTGTTGTTAAGGACGGCGTTTATGCCGTTTAGCGTGATACACAGCTGCTCTCTTTGACACTGTGAATCATTCCTGTATGTTTCAAAATCATTTTTACATAGGTATGGAACGGCAATTTCTGTTGCCGTTCCCACCTAAATAGCTTTATTTATCTTTGATTACTTCAATTCCCAAGTTGTGATTGAACCGTCATAAAGTCCCTTGATTTGGTCAAGTGTAAGGTTATCTGTTGGGTTTGAAGTGCTTCCAACAACTGCGATACCATCAAGAGCGATTTTTTGTGGTGTAAGGCTTTCCTTTTCATCGTCCTTTAGGTCACGAGAAGACATTGCAATCTGGCAAGTTCCGCTTATAGCTGCCTTGATGCCTGAAGAAGAATCCTGTGTCTGGAGTTCAATCTCCGCACCTGTATTGATTTGCTTATATGCTTCAACAAGCTTTTCCATTACAGGAGAAACAGATGATGAACCAGCTATAACAATCTTACCTGCTGGCTTAGAACCTGCATAAGCCTTTGCATCATCTACTACGCTGACATAACCTTCCTTTGTGATAACATCTTGTCCGTCCTTACTAAGGATATAAGAAATGAAATCTTTTGTAAGGTCATCGCCTTCACCCTTTGTTGCAATATTAAATGGACGAGAAATCTTATATGTGCCATTCTTGACATTCTCTGCTGTTGCTTCAACGCCGTCTACTTTGAAGGCTTTAACTGTATCATTCAAAGAACCAAGTGAAATATAACCGATTGCATACTGATTACCAGCGACGCCACTCATAACAGCCTGTGTATTATTAAGTGTAGATGCAGAAGCTGTTGTGTTATCCTTCTTAGAGCCATCACTGCCCTTTTCAAGAAGTCCTGTAAGCTCTATGAAAGCATCTCTTGTGCCTGAACCATTCTCACGAGTAATTACTGTAACTTGCTTTGTCTTATCAAATGAAGATGTATCTGTTGAACCTGCTGTTCCAGATGATGAACCATTTCCTGAGTTACTGTTACAAGCTGTAAATGCTGAAACCGCCAATACTGAAGCTGCCAATACTGCCAAAATCTTCTTTGTTGATTTTACTTTCATTTCCAAACAATCTCCTTTTTTACTCTAAACAATTTTTTCTTTTCTGGGTACAAGAATATTCTATGCTATGCTCGTAAAATTAAAAAGCAAATGACAGTAAAAGATATGTAAAATACGATTCCAATTTTCATAAAAGAAATATTCTAAAAATCATTGTTAAATCTATTAATCTTAGCATATCTTGCTGATATGTTTTAAATTATCTTTTTACATAGATTTTACATAGAATTTATAAAATTGACATTTACAGCAAGTATAAAAAGTTTTCAACCATTTTGTTTGTTAGATTTAATTAAAATAATTTGATAAAAATCAATTATTTAGAATTTTAAGCAATTTACATTTCAAGAAATTTATGTAATAATGAATATGTTGTAGCATTTTTTATCTAATTTTTACTTTTATTTTTTAGGCAATTCTCAATTAAGACCTATATAATAAAAGTGTAAAATTTCCTCGTTAAAACTGAAAATTAGGAGAGGTATCATGGACATTCTGTCAATTTTTACTTTGTTCGGCGGACTGGCGTTTTTCCTTTTTGGAATGAATTTTATGGGCGACAACTTAGAGAAACTCTCTGGTGGTAAGCTCGAAAGAATTCTTGAAAAACTGACCAATAACACCATCAAGGGAGTTCTTCTCGGTGCGGGTGTAACCTGCATCATTCAATCCTCGTCTGCAACAACGGTTATGGCTGTCGGCTTTGTCAACTCAGGAATTATGAAGCTTTCACAAGCTATCGGAATAATTATGGGTGCAAATGTTGGTACAACCATTACGGCGTGGATTCTAAGCCTCACAGGCATACAGGGTGACAGTCTTTTAATGAAACTACTTAAGCCTGAAAGCTTTTCTCCTATCATAGCTGTTATAGGTATTATCCTTATTATGCTATGTAAGGAAGGAAAAAAGCGTGATGTGGGTAATATTCTCGTAGGTTTTGCCATTCTTATGTTTGGTATGGAAACTATGAGTGACGCTGTTAAGCCACTCGCTGAAATTCCTGAGTTTGCAAGCTTCCTCACAATGTTTGAAAACCCATTCTTTGGCGTTATTGCAGGTGCTTTGTTGACAGCTATTATTCAAAGCTCATCGGCTTCTGTCGGTATTCTGCAAGCCCTTACTGTAACTGGTGCAATATCCTTTGCCTCAGCTATACCTATTATAATGGGACAAAACATTGGTACTTGTGCAACAGCTCTTATCTCTTGCATAGGTGCAAATAAGAACGCAAAACGCACAGCCTTTGTTCACCTATACTTTAATATTATAGGTACAATCGTATGGCTTTCTATTTTCTATATTGCAAATGCAATATTCCATTTTGGATTTATCGATCAGGCTACAACCCCTGCAGATATTGCTCTTATACACTCAATCTTTAACCTTGCATCTACTGCTCTGCTCTTGCCTTTCGCAAAACAGCTCGGTAAACTTGCTACACTCACAATCCCTGATAAGGGCAATGATGATGATATGCCATTTATTGATGAGCGTTTCCTAAATGCACCGTCATTCGCTGTTGAGCAATGCAAAAATATGACAAATAAGATGGCAGAGCTTTCAAAGAAAAATCTCTTCCTTGCTATGTCACAAATCGGTAATTACTCTCAAAAAGATGATAACGAAATCACCGAAAATGAGAATAAAATTGATATGTATGAAGATGTTCTCGGAACATATCTCGTAAAGCTAAGCAGTAAGAGCCTTACTATTAAAGACAGCAACGAAATTTCTAAGATACTTCATGCAATCGGTGATATCGAAAGAATAGGTGACCATGCAGTAAATATCTTAGGTGTTGCCAAAGAAATGGACGACAAGAAACTTTCTTTCTCGGACAAGGCTCAGGAAGAAATAGGTATTCTTTCAGATGCGATAAAGGAAATAGTTACAAAGACTATGAATTCCTTTGAAAACTCAGATGTGACAACTGCACATATGGTAGAACCTCTTGAAGAAGTTATTGACGAGCTTAAAGCGGAGCTTAAAATACGCCATATCAGACGACTTCGTGAAGGTCGCTGTACTATTGAGCTTGGCTTTATTCTTCAAGACCTTATCACAAACTATGAGAGAATTTCAGACCATTGCTCTAATATAGCAGTTTGTGTTATTGAAATTGATAAGACTGCATTTGATACACATGAGTATCTACATGAAATCAAGACAGGCTCTAATTCAAATTTTGTAAAGTATTTTCAGGAATATGAAAATAAATATGCTCTTCCCAAAAGCAACATTAAGGCGACCTGATTAAAAGCTTATATAAAATGAAAAGGGAACGATTCGTGATTGAATCGTTCCCTTTTATTGTGGCAAATCACTGCTCACAAAAAGCAAAATTACTCTACAAGTTCCACTCTTAATAAAGAAGGTTTGTTACAGCGGTTGAAGTGACTATCAATGTCCTACAAATTATTTCAAAACAAAATGCAGGGGGCGAACTGTGTTCACCCTAATATTTAGCTAATGGACTGATTTTTACAAATAAAATTCAACATCTATAAAAGCAATTTGTTTACACAATCGAAGTAATTACCCAAAGGACAAATACAGTTCGTCCCTATAATTATATTATTCTGCAAGAATTTCCTCAAGAATAGTAGCTGCATCTTCAACACAGCCACGACATTCACGAAGGGGAACGCCATTATTATTAGAACCCTTTAATTCGTGACATAGCTCTGAGCCATTCTTCTCTCTAAACCTTGAAGTCAGCTTTCGCATAATCTTATATGTTGCAGCCTTGCTTGTAGGCTCTTGTGGATTAGCACAACTATTTTTCATACTGAGTATTATAGCCGCACCAGAAATAGCTCCACAAGTTCCCTGCATATCGCCAAGACCTAATCCAAAGCCCTCTGTAAGTGCAAACATTGTTTTTTCATCAATGCCAATTTCATCACAAAATGCACAAGCAACTGCCTGACTACAATTATAACCATTTTTATGATTTTCCTTAGCTTTTTCAATTCTGTTCATATTAAACACCTCTTAATAAACATAAAATTATGGGCGAATTTCGTTCGCCCATAACAGCATATAAATCTCAAAACAAGCCCACTTACTTGATAATATATCAATTCTCATCAAGTAATTATTTTCTTATTCAATTAAAATCAGCTAATAGCATCTATAATTCTTCCACAAACGATTAGTGGTGCAGCAGCGGCATCGACTGTTATATCAGCCGCAGATTTATAAAGTGGCATACGCTTCTCATAAAGCTCACGCATAGCCTTGTCTTTGTCTGGGCGTTGTAATAGTGGGCGAGAATTATCTCCCTTTAAACGCTCTGCAATGACCTCTACGGGCAAATCAAGCAAAACAATCTTGCCACTTGTTCTGAATGTATCTGCATTTTCTTTATCAACAAGAGTTCCGCCACCTGCTGCAATAACTAAACCATTTTTTTCAGCAAGCTCTTTTGCAGATTCCTTTTCAACCTTGCGAAAATACGGCTCTCCATACTTCTCAAAAATCTTAGAAACTGTCATTCCCTCTTTTTTCTCTATATAAGTATCAAGGTCTATAAATGACATTCCAAGCTTTTTAGCAAGCAAAAGTCCTACAGTACTTTTTCCGCTTCCCATAAATCCGCATAAAATTATATTACAGTTCATCATTACCAATCCTTTTTGTTATATCAGCTAAAAAGCTTAGTAACTTCCTTTGCACTATCTTCAACGAGTTGTGCTATATCGTCTTCTTTATAGCTTACATTATCCCAGATTTCGTGAGACCTTACTGCCTGCCATACAAGCATAGACATACCGCCAAGAGTTTTTGAACCATTAGCACGAGCCATCTTTATAAGCTTTGTTTCAAGTGGATTATAAACTGCATCAAAAACATTTGCACATCTTGCAAGAAGTTCAGGGGTAGGTGCCATATTATCAACATTAGGATACATACCAAGAGGTGTAGCATTTATAAGTAGGTCGAAATCGCCCTTTAAACGGCTTATAAGGCTTGTACTTACATATGCCTTATAAATCTTTGTTTTAAGCTCACCAGCAAGCGATGCGGCAACAGGAAGGTCATCAGGACGCACTGCAATAACTGTATTACAACCTGCAAGAGCAGCCTCATATGCAAAGGTTCTTGCAACACCACCACAGCCGAGAATTACTACGCTTTTCTCTAATGGTATTTTTGCAGCCTTTAAAGCCATAAGAAAACCATCTGGGTCTGTTGTATAGCCTTCCGCAATTTCGCCGTTCTTAACAGTATTTACAGAGCCATAAAGCTGTGCTTTATTATCAAGCTTATCAATCAACGGAATAATAGCCTGCTTATGCGGAATAGTAATATTATATCCATCTAAAGTTCTTAGTTCAGAATATTTAGAAGCTAATTCTTCGGGTGCTATATCATAGACAGAATAATCTCCGCCCATTCCCGATAGTTCAAAAAGTCTTTTATGTATAAATGGTGACATTGTGTGTCCTATCGGGTGTCCTATAACTGCAAATTTTCTTTCGTTCATAATAACAGCTCCTTTTTCTTAGTAAAAGCTTACACTAAATCCATAAAATTAAACAAAATTTACGGATAATTTTGAAATAATTAAAAAAAAGCAAATTAACTATTGACAAAGTGCAGATTTACCAATAATATTATTTGTGTAAGAAAGATTTTTAAGTCGGTGTTTTTCTTAATTGTTATTATACCACGAAATTCGTGGTTGTCTACAACTAAACGATATAATACCGCAATTTCTTGAAATCATATTTTTATTAGGAGGAGTTCAAATGGTACTCGAAAAAGTAAAGGCTATCCTTGCAGAGCAGTTTGATTATGAGGAGGATAAGATTACACCTGAAACAACAATCGCTGATGATTTAGGTGCAGATTCACTTGATGTCGTTGACCTTCTTATGTCTATCGAAGACGAGTTCGAAATCGAAGTTCCTGATGAAGAAATCGAGAACATTAAGACTGTTGGCGATCTCGTAAAATATATCGAAGCTAATTCTTAATCTGAAAAAGCAAATTTACGACTGCTGCGGAAAACTGTAGCAGTCGTTTTTATTAATTTGTAATTAAGGAGTATCTGAAAATGGATATTATACAAGCAATAGAAGAGCGTCACGCAGTAAGAAGCTATAAAGATAAAGAAATTGAGCCTGAAAAGGTTGAAGAACTTAACCAAGAAATAGAAAAATGCAACAAGCTTGGCAATCTTAATATTCAACTCATTCTGAACGAGCCAAAGGCGTTTACAGGCTTTATGGCACACTATGGTAAATTTAATAATGTAAAGAACTACATAGCCCTTGTAGGCCCTAAAACCGCCAATTTAGAGGAACATATCGGCTATTATGGTGAAAGACTTGTTCTAAAGGCTCAGCAAATGGGGCTTAATACCTGTTGGGTAGCAGGAACATATAAAAGAAGGAAATGTGCTTGCAAAATAAATAGCGGAGAAAAGCTTGTCTGTGTTATTGCCATAGGCTATGGCGAAGACCAAGGCATACCTCACAAAAGTAAGCCTATGGAAGAACTTTGCAAAATAGAAGGCAATGCTCCAAAATGGTTTGAAAAGGGTATGCACTGTGCAATGCTCGCACCAACAGCCATGAATCAACAAAAATTCCTTTTCACCTTTGATGGTAAGGCTCTTAAACTTCAAGCCTTAAAAGGTGCACTAACAAAAATTGACCTTGGCATAGTAACTTATCATTTTGAGCTTGGCTCAGGACTTAGTATTAAAAAATAATTTTCAAAAGATTTTATTTTTGTGTGGATTTTATTTGTTCGTATATAATAACGAACAAATAAAATCCATTCTTTACTCTAATAAAATAAAAATACACAAAAATGCAGACTGTATTCGACAGTCTGCATTTTGCTTTGATAATAACTTTTAAAATCTATCAGAAAGTTTTAATTAACATTTGTCTTTCAGGGAATCCTCCTGCGCTTTAGGAAGTATGAAGTATTTCGCCGTCTGCGGACGGCGACAAGGGCGTTGCCCTTGACCTACAAGCCTTTGAAAAGGTTTGAGCGAAACTTTTAATTTTTTATAATTATATTTTCAGTATACTCATATCACCAGTTTGATTATACGCTTTAATTCTATTGACACAAGGAAGCTTAGAGCCAGTCTGTAAGATATTATAAAACTCATTATCTGCACTATTTTTGTCACCAATAAGCATATATAAAGCACCAAGCTGGTATCTTACAAAAATAGATTTAAACCTATTTTTTGTTAAATTATTGTTTAAAACAGCATTTGTTCGATTTATAAGCTCCTGTACATTTTGCTGATTAGAATTTAATCTAAAATTATATTCTGCAACAGTATATTCAAGCAATAGTTTCAATTCATAGTATATATTTACAGGAAATCTTGCTGTGCGAAGTATCATTTCACTATTGCTAATATATGAAGATACCATATCGAATCTATTTAAATTCATATAACATTCTGCTTGCTTCAGAAAGATTAAAAATCTCATATCAAGGCTTAAGCCCTGATAGCCATTAGCCGCAAATTGAGAAAAAATATCCAGTGCATCATTATATTGCTCATTATTTATATAACCACTTGCAATATTAAAATTTATTGTATTGCGGACATTTTTACCTATAAGTAGTTTATTAAGAAATTTATACTGTTCATCAAGATAACTATGCACATCATAATTAAGCTTGGCGAGTGATTTTTTATATTTATTATGTGCAAATTTATTTGTTATTACAAGTCCCAAAATTGCTATAGCCACTACTCCAATAGAAATAAGAAAAATATAGCTTTCATTAGTAGTTACACTAAAAGCCAAGGCTGTAGCTGTTAGAACCAATAACAAATAATAAACAATCGTTGTTGATGCATAAAGAAATACCATTATATCACCTCTGCAATCAATCAACAATAAGCATAGCATCGCCAAAGCTGAAAAATCTGTATTTTTCAGCAACAGCGGTCTTATACGCATTCATAATATTGTCATAGCCTGCAAAAGCTGAAACAAGCATAATCAAGGTGCTTTCAGGCAAATGGAAATTTGTAATAAGGCAATCCATAGCCTTAAATTCAAAGCCAGGATAAATAAAAATATCCGTCATACCGTCACTTGCCTTAATTTCGCCCTCACGCTTTGCAACAGATTCAACAGTTCTGCAGCTTGTAGTACCAACACAAAAAACTCTGCCACCATTTCTATGGGTTTCATTGATAAGAGTAGCTGTTTCTTCACTCATATCATAATGCTCTGAGTGCATCTTGTGCTTTGTTACATCGTCAACCTTTACTGGGCGGAATGTTCCCAAGCCTACATGGAGTGTAACAAAACCAATTTTAACGCCCTTTTCTTGTGCTTTTTTCATAAGCTCTTTTGTAAAGTGCAAACCTGCTGTTGGTGCAGCGGCTGAACCTATTTCTCGGCTATAAACAGTTTGATAGCGTTCTTTATCTTTCAACTTTTCGTGGATATATGGTGGTAAAGGCATCTGACCAAGCTTATCAAGATTTTCGTAAAAACTGCCCTCACACTCAAATTCAAGTATCCTATTACCGTCATCAAGTATATCAATAACCTTACAATGCATAAGACCATCGCCAAAACTAAAGCTTGTACCTATTTTAGCACGCTTTCCGGGCTTTGCAAGAGCCTCCCACTTTTTGCCCTCAATACAGTTTAAAAGCAAAAATTCAACATTTGCATTAGTTTCGTCCTTAACGCCATAAATTCTCGCTGGCAAAACTCTTGAATCATTCATAATAAGGCAATCGCCCTCATTCAGATAATCAAGAATATCATAAAAATGCCTATGCTCAATCTCGCCTGTTTTTTTATGCAAAATCATAAGTCGAGAACTATCTCTTGGCTCTAATGGAGTTTGTGCAATCAATTCTTCTGGCAAGTCATAATAAAAATCGCTTGTTTTCATATTTAAAACCTCTTAGTATAAGTATGCAAGATTTTTATCTGTTGCAAGATTATCTATTGAATAAAGCAACAAAATTGCATCTGCTTTTTCGTCCTCAACAAGTGCTGAAACATCTTTTTTATAATAACGCAGGTCTACCATAATTATCTCGCTATAATTCTGCGATAAAAAAGGTACTGCTGCGTGTGCGTATGAATCCTTAACAACAATCAGCCTTCCACCTTTTGCATTGCTGTTTTTAATTCTAACTAAGCTATGGTTTCCATCAAGGAAAACAGGGTATTTGTCATCATTCTTAAGTTGTTCACGAAAGAAATAGCTATCAGAGCTTATAGCTTCTCCGCCGTCTGAGATTTCAACGCTAACGGAATCCTCTGGCTGATTTTTTCTGCTCCAAAGCTCTATTTTATCAGGCGGAAGAGTCCATAAAGCACTTTTGGAATATGAAGTTCCATAAAAGCCATCAATCGTTTCAACGGAAAATTCACTTTCATCAACAGGCTCATAGCCCATAGCATTACCTAAAAGCTTATAACATTCAAATGCACCCTTACTTGTCCAGTGGTGGTCTGTTTTGTAATAAAGCTGTTCAGATTTAGCTTTTTCCTTAAAAGCCTCTGTTACATCAATAAACTTAATATTCTCACTTAGCTTGTTCTTAAATGAAGAAATCAGCTCATTATCCTTATATTCCTCGTGATTAAATGGCAATTTATCGCTGTTTATATATCCCGTTGATGGAATAACTGTCATATATACGGGTATGCTTGAATACTCAGCATATTCATTTATATATTCGGCATTTTGAGAAAGTATCTCGCTGTCTTTTGTTGGCTTAGGAAATAAATAACTGTCACTGCCAAGGTAGATTCCCTTAGAACCGTTTCTGCCTGTAACAAGTTCATACTCTGCACTAAAACCAACAAAGAAGTTTCTTGCAGTTATATGGTCAGAGAGGTAATCGTCTATTCCACTCTGAAAAGTTCCATCAGCAAGTTTTTCTAATGTAAACTCTGGAAAATCTGAAAGTTTTCTTTTTTCCTGAGCAGAATAATCCGACTTTGGCGATACAAAATAAAATAACGCAAATGCAAAGATAAATCCACAGAAAATCACTGCTGGCAAATATTTAATAATGTTTTTTATTTTCATAACACATCACTTTAGAATTTATAGTATAAGAATGGATTATAATCACTGCTTACAAGAGCTGCTGTGCATAATAATAAAGCAAGCACACAGCCAGCATTATCAATAACATAAAGAATAGGTTTGCTCTTAATCTTATGATAAAGCTTACTTATAAGCGGAGTAGAAGTTATAGCAGAAACTATAAGTAACGGAATATACGAAATAATCTTTACAGAAATATCGCCCGACATCATAAAGCCATCAGAACCAAACATTCTTGCGAGGAATATTCCCATCTCGTTAAGATTTTCAAAGTAGAAAAGTACCCAACCGAATAGTATTATTATTATCGAATAGATATGTGAAATAATAGCAGGAGCTTTTTTCAGAACTTTCAACATAAAAAGCTTTTCTATCATCAGCAATACACCGAAATAAAGTCCCCATAAGATAAAATTCCAGCTTGCACCATGCCATAAGCCAGTTAAAAACCACACCACAGCTATATTTATAATCTGTCGATAAAGTCCTTTTCTGTTGCCGCCAAGCGGAATATAAACATATTCTCTGAACCAAGTTCCGAGTGAAATATGCCATCTTCTCCAGAACTCTGTAATACTCTTTGAAATATACGGATAATCAAAGTTTTTCAAGAAGTCAAAACCGAACATCTTGCCAAGTCCCATTGCCATCTCTGAATATCCACAGAAATCAAAGTATATCTGAAATGTATATGCGATTATTCCAACCCAAGAACCTAAAGCACCACTTTGCGTACCGCTCTCACGAACAGCGTCCCAAAGATTGCCCATTTCATTTGCAAGTAAAACCTTTTTAGATAAACCAATTAAAAATAGCTTAACACCATCAGTAAATCCTTGTAAAGTTTCCTTTCGGTGCATAAGCTGTTCGGCAACATCTTCATATCTTACTATCGGGCCAGCAATAAGCTGCGGAAAAAGCGATACATATGTACCAAATGTAATAATATTCTTTTGTACCTTTACAGTGTTTTTATATACATCAATCGTATATGACATAGTCTGAAATGTATAGAACGAAATTCCGATAGGCAAGGCAATCTCCAAAATCGGAATATTAAGAAACGGCATAACCATATTAAGCGTTTCTCCTATAAAGCCTGCATACTTAAAGAAACCAAGTAACCCGAGATTCAATATTACAGATAGTATAAAAATAAATCTTGCTAAACCTTTTTTCTCTCTATTTATGCCTATCAATATACCAGATGTATAATTCAGTAATATTGAAAACAGCATAAGTATAACAAGCCAAGGCTCACCCCACGCATAAAAGACTAAATCGACTATGAAAAGCGTAAGATTTCTAAATCTTCTTGGAGTGATATAATAAAGTGTCAATACAAATGGCAAGAACACAAATAAAAATATTAAGCTTGAAAAAACCAAATCGAACCATCACCGCATTTCTCTAATACTCAAAATCAAGCGCCAATGGCATCATTATAAATTTGCTTAATCTGGTCTGCCTTTTCGGATATTACAAGAGAAACATAAAGACCATTTGTTTCAACCTTTGCACTCTCAATAATTTTAACTTGGTCCGGGTCATAGTTCTTTATAACATTATACTTTGACTGCCAATCATTTTGAAGCTTATCAGCAACTTCCTTTGCAGCAGCCTCATCTTTGGCCTTAACATATATAAATTCATCTTGTCTAAGACCATCAGTGCATATTGCACCAGAAAAATCCTCTGCCTGTTCATCAGTTATCCCGAAAACACGCTTTAATCTTCTCTCATCAAAATCAGCCATATCGCTTGGAAGCTCTACCTCTGCCTTTACCTTTTCAAGAGCAGTAGACAACACAGAGCTTTCAGTGTTTGAAGTATTTGAGCTTTCATTTTTAGATTCGCTTTGACTTGATTCAACTTTAGAGCTTTCTGTGCTTGCCACAGAAGATGTACCTTCTGTCTTTGAATCTGTTCCGCTATTGGAATTTCCACAAGCAGCAAATGACATAACTATCATAGCTGATAAAATTATTGCAAAAACCTTTTTCATTTTCAAAATCCTCTCTTTTTCATAAATTACTCAACATTCTGTTTCAGATATTCAACCCATACTTTACAGCCATCATCAGAGAAATGTATTCCCATAGCCTCAGGGTCACTGCAATATTCTGGAATTAAATTTCCCTTTTCATCTTTCATAACAGAGGCAACATCAAGATATTTATATCCAAGCTTTTCCGCCTCTGCTTTAAGCTTAATATTAAACTCATCAATAGATTTATTGTTCAAATCCTTTAACTGCATATTCTCAAGCATAGGTGTTACAGACTGAATATAAATCTCAACATCAGGACTTTTTTCTTTAATTTTTGAAGTCAGAGTTTTCATATTTTCAATAGTATCATCTATGCCATAAAGACCTATATCATTCATACCAAACATAATAAAGACCTTTTTTGAACCAAGCATTTGAACACCGTCATCAACAGTATATTTTTCGCCCTCATATGTAGGGTGAACATTTCCATCAGCGTCTATATCCTGCAATGCCGCACCATAGCCCAAGCTTCCAGCACAGAGAAATTCTGCCTTTCCAAGAGAGCCATTATCTGCATAATATGATAATTTAAGTGTTACACTATCCCCCACAAACACTGCATCATCAAACCAGCTTGATTCTACCTCAGTTTTAGATTCGGTAGATTTTTCTGAAGCTTTTGATGCATCTTTAGAAGACTCATCGTTTTTAGAAGACTCATCGTTTTTAGAAGATTCATCTTCTTTAGAAGATACATTGTCTTTAGATACTGGTTGTGAAATTTCAGCCTTTGAACTTTCAACAGTAGAACTTTCAGATTTATCTGAATTATTTTCTCCACAGCCACTAAAAATAATAGTTGTTGCCAAAGCGGTTATTATAAATAAAATTCCTATACGTTTCATACTTTACCTCCAAAATTAAAAGGCTTGTTAATACCACAAAAACTATGTAAAGCTACCATCTCAGTATCTCACAAACCTCTTATTATGTTAAACTTATTCCATATAATTGTCAACAAACCTCGACATATATTTCAATTACAATATTGTAATTGAAAAAATCATTTTGATGAATGTCTGCCATCTGATTTTTTAACATGACGCATACTCTTTTTTCCAGGTCCTTTCAAAAGTACATAAGCACTAACTGAAAAGGCAACAATACAATCAACAACAATTATTAAAATTACAATAAATGTATATCCACCAGAGAAATTTTCCTCCTCTTCAACATCTAACCTACCCTTATATACATATGATTTCTTTTCAAAATCTGAGAGCAGTTTAAATTCAAAATGCTTTTCATTGGCGAATTTTTCAGCACTGCTTTCACTACTTGAATAAATAGTAAGATTTTTTGAATCTTTGAAAGCATCGTCATTTATAGAAACTGTTCCAGCATAAAATGCAACTTCTTCAAGGTTTTCACAATTTTTAAAAGCTGAGCCTATCTTAGGGCCTCCCTTTACAACTACCCTTGTAAGACTTATGCAATTATCAAAAGCATCATCTTCAATCTTGCTGACATTTTCAGGAATTTCAATCATGCCCAATGATATACAACTATCAAATGCATTTTCTTCAATTACTGTAACACCAACTCCAAGATTTACATTTTTAAGCGATGAACATAAATTAAAAGTATTACTTTCAACAGTTTTCAAAGCCTTTGGCAAGCTTATACTTTTCAATAAATTGCAATTTTTAAAGGCATTTTTGCCTATCTTAGATGTACTATCTGAGAATTTCACTTCTTTAAGCTTAATACAATCTGAAAAAGCTTTGTCAGCAATGCTTACTCCTGAAGCTGAAAGGTCGGCGGTTTCTATTGCGGAACTTTCAAATGCTCCCTCTTGAATAGACTTTGTATTTTTTGTGGTTTTAAGATTTTTAACAGTTTTATTATCAAGAAAAGCACTTGCACCAACTGTCTTTATATTTTCTTGTAAGGTAAGGTTTTCGGCCTTACCACAATAGCTTATAAGCATTCCATCGCCAAGTATAATATAATCATCTTTATAATTATTTATCCACGCTGTATTTTCAAAAGCGTGATCTCCGATATTTTTAATATTTGGAAGTTCACCAAGCTTTTCGAGAGATTTGCAATTATAAAAAGCATATTGACCTATGCTTTCGGTATTATCTGGCAAAGTCATCTTGTTAAGTGAGGTACAGCCCATAAAAGCATAATCTCCAACCTTTTGCAGCTTATCTCCCAAATTAACAATCTCAAGACTTGTACAGTTTGCAAAAGCCATTTTGCCGATTTCTATTACCTCATCTGGTATAGAAATTTCCTTTATCTTAGAACAGCCCGAAAAAGCAAGTTCGTCAATTTTATCAACACTTACTGGTATAGAAAGTACTTCAATCTGTGAGCAAGAAGCAAAAGCCGCCTTGCCTACGCCTGTAACTTCCTTACCATCTATATCTGATGGAATCTTTACGCTTCCACCAAGTCCTCGATAAGAAGTTATAGTTATGCTCTCGCCGTCCTCATTAATCTCATACTCAAAAGCCTCATTACTGCTTGAGCTATCTGAAAATACTGTCGGAGCATATACTGCCAATGAAGCAACCAATGAAAAGGCTACTGCAAACGAAAAAATTCGTTTAGATTTTCTCATTATTTTAATCATTCCTTTATATCAAAAACGCATTAATCTACTAAGTCATTCATTAGTCATTATAATAGCACATTTCGACACTATCCGCAAGGAATAGAAATAATTCAAAAATGAATTTTTATACTTATACAATAATTCTCTTTCAGAGTAGTGATATATAAGGATATTTGCCATCAAATAAGAACATTATTCAAGTCATAAACATATAATGTATGAGGAAAACATTTCAAGGAGGATTTCAATTGGCTATAATAGTATATACCGTAAATAAGGGAGATACACTTCATAATATTGCCGAAAAATTCGGCTCATCTGTTAATGCTATTGCCCGTGCCAATGGCATAGTAGCACCATTCAAAATTTATCCAGACCAAAGTTTAAGAATACCCGTTTTTGAGGAATCAAATTTTATAACATATACAGTTCAGCCGGGAGACACTCTATATTCTCTTGCAGAATATTTTGGCACAACGGTCGGTGAACTTGCCAATGCAAATGAGCTTGAAGACCCTGAAACGATAGCTATAAATCAGGTTTTGCGCATACCTGTTAAGATACAATCATTACCAAATATTTATACAGTAAAACCTGGTGATACACTTTATTCTATTGCAAAAAGATTCGATACAACAGTAAGTGAACTTATAAACCTCAATAAAATAACAACACCAAATGTTATTTATCCAGGGCAGCAGATAAAGCTTTCATAAATAGCATTAAACAAAAATATCCAATATATGAATATCACCCCGAAAAGTAGTCAATGCTCTTTTCGAGGTGATATTTTTGAAAGATATTTTACAAAAATTTGCAGTATGGACTATATTTGATAGCAGAATTATAATAATCTATGCACTGAATATCAGCGACTATATTTTTACTTTGATATTAATTCAAAGCGGAATATTTCAAGAAATTAATCCCATTCTTTCAATGCCTATAAATAATTTTAGTGGCTTTATTTTAAAATGTATCATTCCATTCATACTGTTACTATATATTCGTTATAGATTCCGAAATGCAGCTGAACGACAAATTAAACCTATAAAATATATCTTAGACTGCACCATTGGAATATATGCCATAATCAATATATTCCATATCTGTTGGTTAATTCTTATGACCTTCTATTTAATTCCGCTTACAGAACAAATCGCTCTTACTTTAGCTAATTCGTAGTAAAAAACAATTTTAAGTGATAAAATTAATTAAGTCAGTTATTAATTTACAGCTTGACAATAAAAAACAAATATGTTATTGTTAATTTATAGAGGAAGAAGGAGGAAAGTCTGAATGACATTCTCGGCTTACACAATGCGATTTAACAGCTATTATTATCACCGTTACTTTAAGACGGTTTATTTTGCTGTACCGAAAAGTGTTGTCTAAAAGCCTTAAACTCTATGTTTTCTCAATTATAAGGTGAATTTTCAGGACAAAGCTCTTTCGGGCTTTGTCCTTTTTGTTTTTGAAGTATTATTGCCGGCTTATACTAAAGACAAAATTCACAAAAATATTAAAAAAAGAAAGGAAAGTTCCTATGAATCAAAAAGTTTTACTTATGGGTGGAAGCTATTTCATTGGAAAGAAAATTGCAGATGTTCTCTCAAAAGAATATTCTGTGACCGTTCTTAATCGTGGTACAAAGCCCAAAAGCGAAAATGTCGAAACGATAATCTGTGATAGAAACGATTCTCAAGCTATGAAAATTGCTCTCTCAGAAAAACATTTCGACTTTGTAATTGATGTCAGCGGTACAAATGCAGAGCAAAGCAAAATTCTTTGTGAAAACCTTAACCTTGAAAGCGTAAAATCATTTGTATTTATAAGCTCAAGTGCGGTTTACGATGTTGAGCATTTGAATATTCCTTTCAGCGAAAATGATTTCCTTGCGGAAAATAAATATTGGACAGACTACGGCACAAATAAAATTGAAGCCGAAAACTATCTAATTAAAAATTTTGATAAAGCCGACACAAATCTGTTTATATTAAGACCACCATATGTTTACGGCGAAAACAATTATGCACAACGAGAATCATTTATCTTTGAACATCTTCTGAAAGATAAACCAATTATTGTCCCGAATAATGGAGAAACTAAGTTGCAGTTTATCTATTCAGGTGACCTTGCAAATATAATCAAAACACTTATTCAATCGAACTTATCTGGTACAAACATTTTCAATGTAGGTAATAAAAAGCCTATCACTATAAATGCGTGGATAATGGCTTGTGCCAATGCAATAGGTAAAAAAGCAAAAATTATTTGCTTTGATTATGAGGTTAATTCTTATTCAGCTCGTGATTTCTTCCCGTTCTTTGATTACGATAATGTTCTTGATGTAAACAAAATTAACGAGATTTATTCTCAGGAAACTCCATTTATAGATGGCTTAAAAATAGCTTTTGAGCAATTCTTGAAAGACAGAGACAATATAATTTTCAAGCCAAATGTAATTAAAAATGAAGAAAATATTCTTAAATCACAAAATATAAATTGAATTTTTGAAAGGAAAGATTATAATGATTATAGTACTTAAAAGCACAGCTACAAAAGAAGATTCCCTTTTGTTCAAAAATAAGCTTGAGCAGGAATACGGCGTTAAAGTAAACGAATGGACAGGTGTTGAATCTACTGTTCTCGGCTTAATTGGTGACACAACTAAAATCGACATCGACTACATTTCTGCACAAGATATAGTCGAAAGTGTAAAGCGTGTTCAAGAGCCATACAAAAAAGCTAATAGAAAATTCCACCCAGATAATACAGTAATTTCATTCGATGGCGGACAAAAAATCGGTGATGGCAGTCTTTGCATTATGGCAGGTCCTTGCTCAGTTGAGAGCGAAGAACAGCTTAACGGTATCGCAGAAAAGGTCAAAAAGTCAGGTGCTACCTTCTTGCGTGGTGGAGCATTCAAACCAAGAACTTCTCCATACGCTTTCCAAGGCTTAAAAGCAGAAGGTCTTGACCTCCTCAAAGAAGCAAGACGAGTAACAGGCTTACCGATTGTAACAGAGATTATGAGAGTTTCTCATATTGATATGTTCGAGAATGTTGATATAATTCAAGTTGGTGCGAGAAATATGCAGAATTTCGAGCTTCTTAAAGAGCTTGGAAAAATTGATAAGCCTATACTTCTTAAAAGAGGACTTGCAGCAACAATCGAAGAATTTCTTATGAGTGCCGAATATATTATGGCTGGCGGCAACGATAAGGTTATTCTCTGCGAAAGAGGTATCCGCACATATGAAACCGCAACAAGAAACACACTCGATATTTCCGCTGTTCCTGTCTTGAGAAAGCTGACACATCTTCCGATTATCGTTGACCCAAGCCATGCTTCAGGAAAATCTTGGCTCGTAGAACCACTTGCTATGGCAGCAGTTGCAGCAGGTGTAGACGGCCTAATGATTGAAGTACACAATGACCCACCTCACGCACTTTCTGATGGTGCTCAATCACTTACACCTGAGCAGTTCGATTTAGTCGCAAAGCGTGTATTCGCTATGAAAAAAGCTTACGATGAGGCTATGACTATTGAATAATTTTGATATATGCTTAGTGAGGGCTTCACTTGCTGACGCTAAGAAAATCTGGAATATGCAAAAAGAAGCCTTTGCAGAGCTTTTTGAAAAATATCAGGATTTTGAAACAAGTCCTGCGGTAGAACCGCTTGAAAAGACAATATTCAGATTAAAACAGCCGGAAACATACTTTTATATGATACAGCTTGATAAACAAACTGTTGGTGCAGTGCGTGTGGTTGATTCAGGAAATAATAACCGAAAGAGAATAAGTCCTATATTTATATTACCTAAATTTCGCAATATGGGTATTGCTCAAAAAGCAATTATACTTGCCGAGAAAATCCATGGCAGTAAAAATTGGGAACTTGACACAATTATACAGGAAAAGGGAAACTGCCATTTATATGAAAAGATGGGTTATCGAACTACAGGAAAAACTAAGATAATAAACGATAAACTAACGCTTGTATTTTATCAAAAATAAATCTTTATTTGGAGTGACTATCTTATGAATATCATCATATCAGGACTTGGAATAATAGGCGGTTCTTTTGCTAAGGCTTTGGCAAAATACACTGACCACCATATAATCGGCATAAATCGAAGTGAAAAGCCTTTGCAAGACGCCCTTGCCTGTGGTGCAATACACGAAATAGGCACAAGTGAATCTATCAAAACTGCTGATATGATTATACTCGGAACTTTCCCAGAAGCCGCCGTAAAGTTCGTGCGTGATAATGCCGATATTATCCCGAAATCCTGCATAGTCACCGATACATCGGGAATTAAGGGTCAGATATGCCCCGAACTCGTTCAGCTTTCAAAAGAATACGGCTTTAAATTTATTGGCGGTCACCCAATGGCAGGTAAAGAAACAAACGGTTTTGCCTCCTCTGACGCTGATTTGTTCCAAAATGCCAGCTATATAATAGTTCCTTGTGGTGCTGATGAAAAGGACATAAGCTTTATTTCTACACTTATGAAAAAAATCGGTTTTGGAATAATAAAAGTTGCAACTCCTGAAGAACATGACCGAATGATAGCTTATACTTCACAGCTTCCTCATGTTATTGCCTGTGCCTATGTTCTGAATGAAAGCTGTGCAAACCATAAAGGCTTTTCTGCGGGAAGCTATCGTGATGTATCAAGAGTAGCAAGAATAAATGTTCCACTCTGGACAGAGCTTTTTTCCGAAAACAAAAATTCTCTTGTAAGTGAGCTTGATGAATTTATTGAAAATATGACAAGCATAAGAAACGCTGTTGCAGAGGGTAATAATGATGCAGTTGCAGAACTTCTCTCAAGGGCAAGAGATGTAAAAGAGAGGACTGACGGCTGATGAAACGTATACTTTGCTTTGGCGATTCAAATACATATGGCTACAAGCCTGACCGTTCAGGGCAATTCAATGAAAACATTCGCTGGACAGGCTTGCTTTCAAAATCGCTTGGAGATGATTTTACAATAATCGAGGACGGCGTATGCGGAAGAACTCTTGCACTTGATGACCCTATGTTTGTAGGCAGAAACGGACTAAAAAGCATAGAAAATTCTATTCGCAGTAATTCTCCGATAGATTTACTCATAATTATGCTTGGCACAAATGACCTCAAATACTTTTACAGAATGGCCGCAGAAAAAATCACAGAAAACTGCGGAAAGCTTATTGATAAAGCTATTTCTTCCTGTGAAAATCCAGATTCTATACAGATTTTGCTTATCTCCCCTATACTGCTTGGTGAGAACATTCTTTCAATAAATTCAACATATAATGCACAGTCTGTAAAAACATCACACTCGCTTGCAAAAGAATTTGAAAATCTTGCAAAGAAAAAGAATTGTTATTTTCTTGCAGCAGAAAATTATGCAGTAGCATCTGATGTGGATTGCGAACATATGACCGCAGCCGAACACAAAAAGCTTGCCACAGCTATTGAAAAAGAAATCCTCAAAATTTTCAAATAAAGTTTCTAAAATCAAAAGTTTTGCTCAAGCTTTTTCAAAAGCTTGCAGTTTCCAAAGGCAGAGCCTTTGGTCGCTCTCCGCAGAGAGCGAAACACTTTATGCCTCACAAAGCGCAGGAGGGTAGAAAAACATTCCAGTGGAATGTTTTTCGTAGGGAACCCTCGCAGGGGGTTCCCTAAAAGACAAATTCTGACTAAAACCTTGAACTTGATAATTTTTTAGAAATTATTATGAAATAATATCTATAATCGAACTCATGTTAAAACTAAGGGGCGAATCAAATGTATGATGAATTGAAAAAAGCCATAGATGAAAGCAAAAGTATAGTTTTCTTTGGTGGAGCCGGAGTTTCTACTGAGAGCGGTATTCCAGACTTCAGAAGTGTTGACGGACTATATAACCAAAAATATAAATTTCCACCCGAAACAATTCTAAGCCATACTTTCTTTATGCGTAATACTAAGGATTTCTATGATTTTTATAGAGAAAAAATGCTCTGTCTTGATGTCAAACCAAACAAAGCACATCTTGCCCTTACAAAGCTTGAAAAAGAAGGCAAGCTGAAAGGCATAGTTACTCAAAATATAGATGGACTTCATCAGGCGGCAGGCTCTAAAAATGTATATGAACTTCATGGTTCTGTTTTAAGAAACTACTGTATGAAGTGCCATAAATTTTATCCAGCAGAATATATTGCTGAAAGTACTGGTGTTCCACACTGTACTTGTGGCGGTATAATTAAGCCCGATGTTGTTTTATATGAAGAAGGTCTTAACGACCGTACCATAAATGAATCTGTAAAGCTTATTGCTAATTGTGATATGCTTATCATTGGTGGAACTTCACTTAATGTTTATCCTGCGGCTGGTTTAATTCAGTATTTCAATGGAAAATACCTTGTGCTTATAAATAAATCTGAAACACCTGTTGACCGCAAGGCTGATATAGTCATACACGATTCTATAGGTAAGGTTTTAAGTAATGTTATTGAATAATTTATTGTAAATTTAAAGGGAACGAAAATATTTTCGTTCCCTTTTTTAGCTAATAAATTTTCCTAAAAATAAAAGACTCATAGGTCAAGAACAAATCTTAAAAAATTCTATGAAATAAAGCTTATATTGTATAATTATAATTTATAAAAGTCTTTGCAACATATAATAGCTATCTATCATTTACACGAATTGTGTTTAAATGCTTGACAAGCCAGAAATATCCATCTATAATAAATATATAAGATACACATTAAGTGTTATATAATTTAAAGCTTTTAATTGTATTTGCAGTAAATTAGTTACTAAAAGTAGGTGCATAAGAGCGTTGCCAATTAAAGGCTCACTAAAAATATATAAGCTTGTATTATCCTATTTTTACGATTTAATTATTCTTAAATTCAATCTTGTCCGCATATAAATGTATATCATAGCATTTGCGAAAGGCGGACTGATATGAATAAGAAAAAATTTCTCGTAAATTCAATACTTCTTGTAGCAACAGCCTTAATAATAAGAAGTATGGGACTTGCATTTCGTGTATATATGTCAAATACGATAGGTGCAGAGGGAATCGGACTTTATCAGCTTATTTTAACAGTTTATATGTTCTTTGCCTCGGTAACAACCGCAGGAATAAGCCTATTTGTAACAAGGTTAGTAACAGATTATCTTGCAAGAGGTGAAAATGGTATTGCCAAACGCTGTGTAACCCTTTGTCTGATAATTTCAGTAGGCATAAGTACAGCGTTTGGAATTATGATGTTTGCATTTTCCAATGAACTGGGAAGCGTTTTTTTAGGCGATTCAAGAACGGTTTTATCAATTAAAATTCTTGCACCAAGTCTGCCTTTTATGGCTGTTTCAGCTTGTTTAAGGGGATACTTTCTTGCAAGAAGAAGTGTAATAACAACCTCCTTTGAACAGCTTTTAGAACAGCTTGCAGAAATAGCTGTTTTTGCAATTCTTGTTGGCAAGCTTGCTCCTATGGGGCTTGAATATGCCTGCTGTTCAATCGTAATTGGCACAACAGGTGCAGAAATAATTTCGTGCATATATTCCTATATACTTTACAGAATAAGCATTTCAAAAATCAAAGGCAAAGCAAAAAGAGTTCCACATTTTCTAAACAAATTCACCTCAATAGCCCTACCTGTTACAGGAAGTTCTTGTCTGCGTTCGGGATTATCAGCTATCGAAAATTCGCTTATCCCAACAGGACTTCGCAAGAATGGTTCAAACTATACAAATGCACTTTCAACCTATGGAACAATAAGCGGAATGGTTATGCCGATAATAACTTTCCCAGCGATTTTTATAATGCCACTTTCAACGCTGATTATTCCAGAAATATCCCAAGCTAAAGCACAAAATAAAGAAAACTCCGTCAGACGAATATCCGAACGGCTTTTCAGAATCGGCCTTTTATACTCCATTCCTGTTATGGCAATAATGATATTTTTATCAAATGAATTAGGAACAGTAATTTATAATTCAAGCGATGTAGGCATATATATAGCAATTCTTGCACCAGTAATCCCGCTTATGTATCTCGACAGTGTAGTTGACGGCATACTAAAAGGACTTAACGAACAAGTAAGCTATTTGATATTTAATTTCATAGATTCTGTAATAAGAGTTATATTGACATATTTCTTACTACCAATTATGGGAATTAAGGGTTTTATAATAGTAATATTTGTCAGCGAATCACTTAATACAAGCCTTAGTATCTGGAGATTTCTTAAAGTTGTGCAATTAAGACTTAAAATATTTGAGTGGATAATTCGTCCTTTGCTTTGTGTTGCCTTACCTTGTTTATTGATTATAATGTTACCGTTCAAGCAAGATAGCATATTAGGCTTAATCATAAAAATTTTACTTTCGTGCATTGGATATATTTTATTGTTATACATAACAAGGCGAAATGATAAGAGATTTTCTGTTCAGAAACTAAGGATAGAGTAACAAAAAGCGTTGGCAAAATTTCTTGCCAACGCTTTAAAATATCTAAAAATTAGTATGAAAGAACCTCTGCACCGTCTTCAGTGACGAGAACCATAATCTCCCACTGTGCAGACGGTTTCTTATCGGCTGTATAAATAGTCCAACCGTCATTTTCATCTTGGAAAATCTTATCTGTACCCATATTTATCATAGGTTCTATTGTGAATATCATTCCAGGAACAAGAAGCATATCTTCTCCCCTCTTTGAGCAATATCCTACCCATGGGTCTTCGTGAAATTTCAAACCAACACCATGACCGCCTATTTGCCTTACAACTGAATAGCCATTTTTGACAGCGTGTTCATGTACAGCTTCGCCCATATCTCCAAGAAATCCCCAAGGCTTTACTTCTTTAAGTCCTAACTCAACAGCTTCCTTTGTAACCTCAACAAGCTTGCGTTTTTCTTCGCTGACATCACCTATGCAGAACATTCTTGAGGAATCTGAAAAATATCCATTTAGTATAGTTGAGCAATCAACATTTACAATATCGCCATCTTTAAGCACAACATCATCTGACGGAATACCGTGGCAAACGACCTCATTTATTGATGTGCAAACACTCTTAGGATAGCCTTCATAGTTCAATGTTGCAGGTATACCGCCCATTTCTGTTGTCTTTTTATAGACAATATCATCAATTTCCTGAGTTGTCATTCCTGCGTGAATCTTTGCAGCAACCTCATCAAGAACAGCTATATTTATCTTACAGCTTTCCTTTATAGCTTCAATCTGAGCCGGTGTTTTAATAATGCTATGGTCTGGAACTTCGTGTCCCATAACTTCAAATTCTTCTATCTTGTTATCAAATTCTTCATGGCATTTTTTATATTTCTTGCCACTTCCGCACCAACACGGTTCATTTCTTCCAAGCTTCTCCATTTATAAAATCTCCCTTGATAAAATATATTAAAAAATTAATTTTCAAAAATAATATGTCGCATCTTTCCTGCAAGATATAAAGAACCACAGATAACTACCGCACCATCGCTTTCTGCATCTGATATAGCAAGCTCATAGGCTTTGCGATAATCCTCAAGAGGTGTAACATCTTGGCAATATTTGCTGACAACTTTTGCAAGCTCTTCTGATGACATAGCTCTTGGATTATCAGGTGAAAGAGTATATGCTTTATCGAAATTCGGTGCAATATATGAAACCGCTGTTTCTACATCTTTATCAGCCAACATTCCCATAATAAGTATTTTTTTCTTGCCAGAAAGATATGCTTTAATCGCATTTGCGAGAGCCTTTGCACCACCTGGGTTATGAGCTCCATCAAGCAATACAATAGGATTTTCGCTGATAAGCTCAAGTCGTGCAAAGAATGACGCTGTGCGGAAACCCTTTTCAATGGCTTTCGCTGTAATCTTATATCCTTGTTTATAAAGAATATTTAAGGCTTCAAGAGCAGTTGAGGCATTTTGCAGTTGATGTTCTCCGATAAATGGGATAAACAACTTCATCTCGCTATCAATGCCGAATCTACCTTTTGCGGAATATATAAATTCTGAGCCCTTTATATCAGTTTTAATCAGCTTTACTGCGGAATCGTCTGCAATAGTCAAGCTTGCTTTATTATCTTTGACAGAGTTTTCAACAACAGGTATAACTCCGTCCGGCTGGTTAGCATAGACTACCGCCTGACCATAAGGCTTTATTATTCCACACTTTTCATAAGCTATCTTTTCGACTGTATCGCCAAGAATGGCTGTGTGGTCGAGTGAAATTGACATAATAACTGACACAATCGAGGTATTTATTATATTGGTAGCATCAAAGCGACCGCCTAAACCAACCTCTAATACCACTATATCACATTTCTGCTCAAAATACCACAAAAAAGCTAAAGCTGTAATAAATTCAAATTCAGTTATGATTAAATCTTCCTGTTTCATCTCGTCAACAATTTTTGAAACTCTTTCTGTGAGCTTAGAAAGTTCGTCCTTTGGAATCATTTCTCCATTTATACGAAAGCGTTCACGAAAATCCATTATATACGGTGAAGTATAAAGCCCAGTCTTATAACCAGCCGCAGTAAGAACATTTGAAATCAATGTACAAGCTGTACCTTTGCCGTTTGTTCCTGCAACATGGACAAATTTTAGCTTATCCTGTGGATTGCCAAGGCGATTAAGAAGTTCGCCAATTCGCTCAAGACCTGGTTTTATACCAAATTTAAGCAAAGAGTTTACCTTTTGAATTGATTGAGAATAGTCCATTATAACCTCCATAAGCACATTTACCGTGCGTATAATAGTATATAACCTTTTTTTATGTTTTGCAAGTGCATAAAAATAAAGTGGGAATCCTTTCGGAACCCACTTTTATCATAAACTTCTAAAACCTAATCAAGTATTTTCTACAAACCCTTGGCAACGGTATATTCATCGTCAAAGTAAACATTTATATTACCGTTTGAGGTATATGCTGAAAGGCTTTTACTTGCGGAACTGTTGCCACGGCCTGAAATATTATCGTTGCCATTAGATGTTCCGCTCTCTATTCTGAAATCTTTTTCTTTTCCGATAATAGTTGCAATAATACTGCCATTGCTGGTATCAAGCTCAATTTTATCGGAATCAATGCCTTTTGTATTGATGTTTCCATTGCTTGTTTGTGCATAGAAAGAATCATTAGCAATAGTATCACCAAGATTTATTGAATTATTTGAAGTATCAAGTCTTACAGAATCGGAATTTATACTACTGATATTGATACTTGCGTTGGAAGTACCAAATTCAAGACTATGGCTTAAAACAGTTTCCGCATTGCAAGAACCATTGCTTGTATCAAAGTTCACAGTATGAGCCTTTATATTTTCTCCGTTAATGCTTGCATTAGATGTCTTGCAGTAAACATCATCTGTAAATTCTCCGCTAATATCTATATCTGCATTTGATGTTTCAAGATAAAGACTATCTGCATTAAGGTTATTGGCAGTAATTTTTGCATTGCTTGTTTCAATATTTATTTTAAGAGTTTTGTTGTTTTTAGGAATTTCTACTACTGTTTCAAGCTTACCACGCTTTATGTTAACCATTCCAGTATTGAAAATATTGCTGAAAAAATCGGTTTTATCTTTTAAAGTGATTTGTCCGTCCTCAGTTGTAACGGTAGGCTTATGTTTATTATTTTCGTAATAGGTTATGCGAATTTCGTTTTTATCGTCTTGACGATAGCAAATTTTTACTTTCATTAAGTCTATATCTACCTTAACAGATGAAATTTCACTGTCACTGACAGTAAAAACTTTTTCTGTATAGTCTTCATCTAAATCTAATTTAACAAAATCAAAACCAACCATAGCAAAACCTATTAAAGCTATGATTAAACCGACTGCACAGACAATTCCTGTAATAGCTAAAAATTTCTTTGTCATTTTTAAGCCCCCTTTGTATATGTTCTTACATATGCCTTAAATATTTTTTGTGTGATTTTTATGCAGAGAAGTATAAATTTCCACGAACCATAGGCTGCAAAAAGTCCCAAAGCTGAAACAAATATTGCTACTCCAAGCTGGCATATACCTGCTCCAATAGATGTAAACATAACAATAAACGAACCTATTATTGTAAGGACTCCGCCTAACTGCATTCCAACAGACGCTGCCACAAATGAAACTGCTACTGAATATAAAATTGCTAAGGCAGTAATCACAAATGGAATTAAAATCGAAAATCCGACTATACGACTTACGCTTAATTTTTCAGGCTCTTTAATATGCTTTGGTTCTTCTCCATATTCCTGTGTTTCTGCAAGAATTTTATCTGCAAGTTCACGAGGTGTTCCAAGCTGTGAGAGTACCCCATTTTCTGGTATTCCTGACTCGATTTTATCGCCAATAAGTTCAGCATAATATTCGATTACTCTATCTTCTTCTGTTCTGCCAAGCGGCGAAAGATAGAGTCTTAGTTCTTTAAGATATTCATATTGATTCATCGTTTACCTCCGCAATAAATTTATATATTTTGTCGATTTGTTCCCAATCCTTCAAAAATTCATTGATACGCTCAAAGCCAAGTTCTGTTATTCTATAATATTTTCTCAATCTACCATTATGCTCTCTTGAATCTACTGTCAAACAACCTGATGACTGCAAACGCTTTAAAATCGGATAAAGCGTTGATTCGGAGATTTCAATATTTGGCGATAAGTCACTAATGATTTTATAGCCATAGCTTTCTCCCTTAGTCAAAACCTTTAGCACACAAACTTCAAGCATACCTTTTTTTAGCTGTGAATCCAAATGTTAAGCTCCTTTCTGAAATATACTGCCTTATGTGGTATACTATATCATACATAGTATATCGTGTCAAGAGGTATCAATAAAAAATCAACAAAAAAGAACGGCTCTTGATAGAACCGTTCTTTTGAAATTATTTAATGTGAGTTCGATGAATTTCCTTAGTTAATAATAATTTATAAAAGTAGAGGCGAACTGCGTTTGCCCGTTAGGTAAAGAATGTTAAGGGCTTTGCCCTTAAAACCCACAAGGGACTCCGTCCCTTGACCCTGCAAGCCTTTAAAAAGGCTTGAGCGAAACTTTTAATTTCTGTCGAACTCATGTTATTTAATAAATTGAAAGCTATTATTTGCCGATGATTTCCTTAAATCTCTTTGCAAGAGAAACAGAATCAAGACCGTATTCAGCAATAAGTCCAACTGCTGGACCTGAATGACCGTATGTATCGTTGATACCAATTCTTGTAACTGGTACTGGATATTCTTCGCATACAGCAGATGTAACAGCCTCGCCAAGGCCACCAATGACATTATGCTCCTCGACAGTGATAATTCTGCCTGTTTCCTTTGCTGCCTTAATTATAATATCCTTATCAATAGGCTTGATTGTGTGCATATTGATAAGTCTTACATTAATACCCTCTGCCTCAAGTGCCTTAACTGCCTTGAGTGATTCATAAACAACAAGACCAGTTGCAATAACAGTAACATCGTTGCCTTCGTGGAGAGTAATACCCTTACCAATTTCAAACTTATAGTTATCAGGGTCGTTAAAGCTATCAATAGCAAGTCTGCCAAGTCTGATATAAACTGGGCCATTATGCTCATATGCCGCCTTTGTAGCTGCTACCATCTCATAGTGGTCAGCAGGATTGAGGATAACCATTCCTGGAATAGTTCTCATAAGAGCAATATCCTCAAGACACTGGTGAGTTGCACCATCTTCACCAACAGAAATACCTGCGTGTGAACCTGCAATCTTAACATTAAGTGCAGGATAAGCTACTGTATTTCTGATTTGCTCGTATGCACGACCTGTTGCAAACATTGCAAATGATGCAGCAAATGGGACTTTGCCTGCTGCTGCAAGACCTGCTGCAACGCCTATCATATTACATTCTGCGATACCGCAGTCGATAAACTTATCTGGATATTCTTTTGCGAAGATGTCTGTTTTTGTTGCAGCGGAAAGGTCTGCATCAAGAACGACTATATCTGAATGTGTCTTTGCAAGTTCACAAAGAGCCTTTCCGAAGCTCTCTCTGGTTGCTATTTTAACACTCTCTGCCATTTATAACCATTCCTTTCAATAATAAAGGGTTTTATTTAAAATTAATCTTTAATTTCTGCAAGCTGTGCTTCAAGAACCTTTTGCTGTTCTCTGAGTTCGTTAAGTGCAAGCTCATACTGCTCTTGGTTAGGAGCTTTTCCGTGCCAGCCCACCTGGTCTTCCATATAAGAAACGCCCTTGCCCTTAACTGTTTCTGCAATGATAACAGTTGGCTTACCCTTTATGGATTTAGCCTTTTCAAAAGCTTCCTCAATCTGGTTGAAGCAGTGACCGCAAATCTTTATAACCTCAAAGCCAAAGCTCTCAAACTTCTTATCAAGAGGCTCAAGACCAGCAACTTCGCTGACCTTACCATCAATCTGCAAGCCGTTATAATCTACGATATAGCAGAGATTATCGAGGTTGTGATGTGCTGCAAACATTGCAGACTCCCAAACCTGTCCTTCTTCACACTCACCGTCACCGAGCATTGCATATACACGATAGGAGGCATTATCCATCTTAGCTGCAAGAGCCATACCACAAGCAGCAGAAACGCCTTGTCCGAGTGAGCCTGAACTCATATCAACACCAGGAGTTCCTTTCATATCAGGGTGACCCTGAAGCATTGCACCTATATGGCGGAGAGATTTTATCTCTTTCTCAGGGAAGTAGCCTTTAATTGCAAGTGCTGCATAAAGACCAGGGCAGCAATGACCCTTAGAAAGTACAAATCTATCCCTGTCTGCCCACTTAGGATTCTTCGGGTCTACATTAAGCTCCTTAAAATAGAGGTATGTAAAAATGTCTGCAGCAGAAAGTGAACCGCCCGGATGACCCGATTTAGCATTAAAAACTCCCTCAATTATAAGCTGTCGTACTTTGTTAGCAGTAATTTTCAGCTCTGCTTTTTCTCTTTTGTCCATGGATCATATTCCTCCCGTAAAATGAATAAGAAATATATTTAGACTTTCGCTTTATGCGAAATCCATTGCGTAATTATTATCACTGTTATTTTTTTGGTGCAATTCTTCTGCCAGAAGAACCATTGCCTCCATTAGCTTGGCGTCTTGGGTTATTAGCTGTTCTACTGTTAGCCTTCTGTGACATTTTCTTTCTTCTCAACATCATAAATACTACAAAGCCAATTCCTGCGACTCCAAGCACTATTAAGATTATGCCTATAACCAAAAGCCATTCGCCGTTTCCGACATATTTGCCATCTTTAAAATCTTTAAAGCTTCCGCCCTTAGAATTTTCATTACTTGGTGATTTACTGCTACGCTCTGCATTCTGTGAGCTAAGCTCTGCTTCCGCCTGACTTTGAAGCTCTGCCCAGTCGGAAGAAGTCATTCTTGAGGTTTCTTTAGAAGCTTCTGTTTTAATTGTGCTTGCACTGCTATAATCATCTTCAGCCATAGCGATTATCGGACAAGAAACTGCAAGAACCATCGCCGAAAGTATAGCTATAAGTTTTTTTTTGAATGTGATATGCTTCATTATCCAATCAACCCTTATGATTTATTCGCCAAAAGATTCACACTAAAAACAATGATACCAAATTGTATTTTAACACAACAAACTAAAAAAATATAGTAGCAACGCATAAAAACCGCAAAATTCCTACTATTTCAACAAAATTCACTAACAAATTGTAGAATAAAGCAACAAAATAGTTTTAACAAAAATTGCAAAAAGAATTTTTTGATATTTAAGATTTTATTCCTTGTATAATATCTAACTCTTTTAGTCTATGATTTATTCCGTTAAGCACTTGCAGCTTTCTCAAGCTCCAAAGCGGAGCTATAAGCTCATCAGGATTTCCATCTCCTGTTAATCTGTGTATAACCATTTCTCTTGGCAAAATAGAAATAATCTCACAAACTATTTCTATATATTCTTCCTCAGTAAGTGCTTTAAATTCGCCTTTTTCATACATTTCAAGAAGTTTTGTATTCTTTAAAATGTGCATAAGCTGCAATTTAATGCCATTAGCTGTTTTTCCGATATATTCTGCTGTAGAGAGAATATCTTCTTTTGTTTCATAAGGCAAGCCGATAATCATATGAGTTATAATTTCGACACCGATATTTCTAAGCCTTCTGACCGCCTCATCATAACACGAAAGTTCATAGCCACGATTTATAAGCCTTGCTGTTGATTCATTTATTGTTTGTAAGCCTAATTCTACCCAAACTGGTTTTATGCGATTAAGCTCAGCAAGCAATTCAATAACATCATCACCAAGACAATCGGGTCTTGTGGCAATCGAAAGTATAGCTATATCATCTCGCATAATTGTATCCATAAATAGCTTGCGAAGATATTCAACAGGGGCATATGTATTAGTATAGGCTTGAAAATATGCTATAAATCTATCGCCCTGATATTTTTTACTGACAAGCGTTTTTGCTTGCTCAATCTGCTTAGCAATATCAGGATTAAAATTTGCGGCGAAATCTCCCGAACCTCCAGCACTGCAAAAAATACAACCGCCCTCGGAAATTTTGCCATCACGATTAGGACAAGTCATTCCACCATTGAGAGATAGCTTATAAAGCTTTTCGCTATATCTTTCTTTAAGCATATAGTCTAAAGAGCAGTATCTTCTGCCACCCCAAAAAGTTTTTTTTCATCTTAATTTCCCCATATTTTATATTAAATATAAAGCAAACGAGCCAAAAGACTCGCTTACTTTATATTATTAAAAGGATTATCATTTTTTAGATTCTGGCATTGAAACTACAATTTCAGCTTCTTCTCGTATATCGCTTTCTATGCCTGATATTTTTTCTGTAACATTATCAAACAAGCCCATTATGGTTGCTCTATATCTTGACGCAAGGTGAAAGCCTAATAAAGCCATCAATGCTGTAAATACAACAATAAATACGATAGCTCCTGTAAGCTTTGCTGTTTTCTTCAAACCTTTTTCGTTAGATTTTCGCATAATCCCCTCCGCAGTATCTTTTATTGCTATAATATTATATCCTAATATAAATTACTGCAATAGGCAAGTAGAAATAACCAATAAAAAACTTATTCCATTATTTTTAAAGAATTTTTTCCATACCATATTTCTGAATACTTAATCCGCACTTTTCATAAAAACTTTTTGCAGATTCATTACAAGCCCATACATTAAGAGTGACATTATAACAATTACTTTTCTTAGCGAAATCTAAAACAAATTCATAAAGCTTTGTGCCGACATTATGACCTCTTGATTTTTCGGAAACGCATAAATCGTCTATATAAAGAGTAGTCTTATTATACATAGAGTTTCCATGATACTGAAATACGCAAAAAGCATAACCAAGTATTACATCATCTTCTGCAACAAATATTGGTTTCTCATCATTTTGAACTAAGGCTTCAAGTTCTTCTGTTGTATACTTTTTCTCGCCTGCTTTGAAAAGGTCTGGTCTGCCATCTGAATGTACTTTATGAACTTGATATAACAATTCCTCTATCTGTGGTATATCTTCTTTTTTTGCTCGTCTGATATTCAATTTAGTCCTCCGAATTTATAATTTAATTTTCTCTGCCTTGCATATTCTTTGAACAGCAAATTTACCGGTTGCTACGGCACATGGCAAACCGCCTGGTGAATATATCCACTGTCCCGAAATTTGGAAATTATCTATGCCATCAATTTTACCGTTATGACCTTGAGATTGTTTAGATTTAGGCGTAGACATAAAAGACATCCAAGAGCCTTTATATGCTCCGCAATATCTCTCATAGGTTGCAGGCGTTGCTACATCTATAATATTAATTCTGCCCTCAAGCTCTGGAAAATGCTTTAAAATACGCTTTAGAATTTCCTCAGCAATACGCGTTTTTTCAGCTTTATAGGCTTCTTTATTTTCATAAAGCTTTTTCCAGTAATCAAATTGTTGTGTGTTTTGAGAAATATAAGATGTAATGGTTGTCTTGCCATTTTTAACAAGAGATTTATCGTATGAGTATACCCTCATACCAACTCTATCTTCGGTTTTTCCTGCAATTTCATACTTTTCAGAATCAAATATAAATGAAATCGGCAAATTGCTGACATCGCCGTCAACAGCAAATGCTACAAGAACATTTGATTGCAGGGGATTATTTTCAAGGTCATCGTAGTATGGTTGAAGCTGTTTATCAACATACTTGCCACGAAGTAGTTTTTGTAGGGTGACATTTGCATCACAGGCTGAAATAACATAATCTGCGTCAATAATATCCCCATTCTGAAGTTTTACTCCTACTGCTTTGCCGTCCTTTATGATGATTTCATCTACGCTTGTATTAAGTCTTAGCTGACCGCCGAGAGATTTATATTTATCTGCCATTCTCATAGCCATAGCTTTAGAGCCTCCAACAGGAATACCGCCGTTGCCACTCACAATGGTAGCATAAGAAAACATAACCTGTGAAATGGAATAATTATCCGGCATAAAGCTTCTGAACACTTTTTGCAGAATAGGACTTTTGAACCTCTCTGCAAATTCCTTACAGCTTACTGCACTATATTTTTTCATAGCACCAAAGCCTGACATCATCTTTTTGCCGAGCTTCATCATATCAATGATACTCATCATATCCATAGGCTTTGATGTAGGCATTTCAATACTTTCAACAGCCTTGCAAGCGGAGATAAATTCATCAATCAGTTCAGAATCTTCAGCAGATACAGACAAAAGTTCCTCTCTTAACTTATTATAATCATTATAGAAACATATCTTTTTTCCATCATATTCAAACATATAATAATAGTCTAAATTGATTATATCGATGCCGTCTAAAGCGCCAACCTCGCACCACAAATCATAAAGCTCAGTATCCTTTTTAGTACCTGTAAGCCAATGAATACAGCCGTCTATATGACTGCCCTGCCTATCCCAGCCTGTACATTCTCCGCCTGCGACAGAATTTTTTTCAAGCACTATGCTTTCAAAGCCATATTTCTGTGCAAAGATTCCAGAAGTAAGGCCCGAAATTCCCCCGCCGACAATAACAATCTTTTTCATAGCAGTTTTCCTCCTATAATTAAATTTATTTACGCTCTTAAAATATCAACTATCCATTCAGCCTTTGGACAAGGGGCGTCGGGATTTATTGCCGCAAATGTTGCAATTCCTTGTATCGCACACCAAAAAGCTATTGAAAGCTCTATAGGATTTCCTTGTCGAATTGAACCCGATTTCTGACCTTTTTCAATCAGCTTGACAGATTCGGAGATGTTATTAACCTTTAATGCAATTTCACGAATATGTTCAGGTGTTCCTTTGTCTATCTGTGCATTAGCCATAAGCACAAACATCTTTGCAACATTTCTATTTAAATTTATTGATGAAAAAATCCAATCAGTAACACATTCAAAAAAGTTAATCGGGTCATCAAACTGAATTTGCATAGAGTTTTGAGTTCCACCAAGCCCCATCTCTACAAGTTCTTTATAAACCTGCTCCTTAGATTCAAAATAATGAAAGAAAAGCCCCGCACTCATATTTGCCGCCGCAGAAATATCACTTATCTTAGTCCCTGCAAAGCCTTTTTCGACAAATAAATTCAAGCTAACTTCCAGTATTTTATTTCTTCGTTCTTCCTTTTGCTCTTCTCGTTTGTTCATAAATAAGCTCCTACGAAAAGTTATTTTATTGAATCTTTATTCATTGAATTTTTATTTAATGAAATTATAGCACTGCATATCTATCTTGTCAATAATTTTTCAAAATAAAGACATAAAAAAGAGAACCCTTTCGGACTCTCTTTTTCTTTGATTATTTTATATACATAGAAATATCAAAAGCTTTTACTGAGTGTGTTAATGCTCCTATGGAAATAATATCAACACCACTTTCGGCAACCGCTCTCAAGGTTTCATTAGTGATACCGCCTGAAGCCTCAAGCACTGCTCTGCCGTCAGTAATTTCAACAGCCTCTTTCATAAGTTCAGGACTCATATTATCGAGCATAATTATATCTGCTCCAACTGCAAGAGCTTCTTTGAGTTCGTCAAGGTTTCTTGTTTCAACCTCAATCTTTGTCATATGACCGATTTTCTTTCTCAAAGCAGTAACTGCTGCTGTGATTCCACCTGCTGCATCAATATGATTATCCTTGAGCATAGCTGCATCTGAAAGATTATAGCGGTGATTCTTTGCACCACCTGTCATAACAGCGTACTTCTGAAGTGGACGCATACCCGGAAGTGTCTTTCTTGTATCAGCAATACTTGCATTAGTACCCTCAACAAGCTTTGTTGCTTGATTAGCCGCCGTAGCAATTCCACTCATATGCTGAATAAGGTTGAGTGCAGTTCTCTCACCCTTTAAAAGTGACGCTGTTCTGCCCTCAAGACGCATAATCTCATCGCCATATTTTACGCTCTCACCGTCTTTGATGAGAATTTCGATTTTAATATCACTATCTATAAGTTCAAAAACTCTTGCGGCAACTTCTACACCACAAAGTATGCCTTCTGCCTTTGCAACAAGCTTACCCTTGCCCATCTGTTCAGCAGGAATGAGGTAATCCGTTGTAACATCGCAATAATTGATGTCCTCTAAAAGAGCCGTTTTAATTAAATTATCAACATAAATTTTATTCAGAATCATTGCTAACCTCCTCAAGAATTATGCAAGCAACACAAGCAAGGCTTCTTGCCTCAACAAAGTTATGGTCGATTTTGTAGTGTCCGTTAAGGAGTAAATCTTTGATTTCCTTTGCTCGTTTTAAGCCTGCCGGAACAGCACTTGGGTCTGGAATTACAAAATGAGATGTCTGCATAATCTTTCTGATTTCGGTTCTGAGTCCGTGTGGAAGTTCATTACCTTCAAGAGATTCCTTAGGCGGAAGCTCGCCAACAGAAGCTCCATTATCGTTTTTAAGCTTTTCTGTAATATCCTGTGCGGCACGGCGTGAGAATACCAAAGCCTCAAGCAAAGAGTTACTTGCAAGACGATTTGCACCATGAACACCTGTATGCGAGCATTCTCCTGCGGCATAAAGTCTATCGACAGTAGTTCTTGCATTGAGGTCAACATCTATTCCGCCCATAAGGTAATGCTGGCATGGGAATACTGGTATTCTATCCTTTGTAATATCAATACCCTCCTCAAGACAACGCTCATAAATCATTGGGAAACGATTCTTTACAAATTCTGGGTCTTTATCGGTAATATCAAGATAGAAATTCTCATTGCCCTTTTTGCGTGATTCGAGAATTATGGCATTTGAAACAACATCTCTTGGAGCAAGCTCTCCACGCTCATCATAATTAAAGGCAAATCTTTCGCCGTCACAGTTGAGCAAAACTGCTCCTTCACCACGAACAGCCTCACTTATAAGAAAACGCTCTCTGTCTGCTTCTGCGGCAAAAGCTGTTGGGTGGAACTGAATCCAGCTAAGGTGCTTAATTCTTGCACCAAGCATATGTGCAAGAGTAATACCGTCACCTGTTGCGATAGCTGAGTTTGTAGTATACTGATAAACTCTGCCGATACCGCCAGACGCCATAATGCAGTATTTTGCACCAACAAAGGCTTGTTCGCCATTATCGAGAATTAAGCCTGCAAAGAATCCATTATCTGCCTTTTCGAGAGAATAAAGAAGTGTATTCTCAAGAATATCAACATTCTTATGTTCCTTAACCTTTTCAATAAGTGCATCAACAATAGCTCTGCCTGTTGAATCCTTATGGTGAACTATTCTATGTCTTGAATGTCCCGCCTCAAGGGTCATCATCATCTTGCCTGATGCGTCAAGGTCAAATGCAACGCCCATCTCTTTAAGCTTGAGAACATCTTGAGGTCCTTCGGAAACAAGCACCTCGATTGCAGCTAAATTATTTTTATACTTACCCGCAATAAGTGTATCAGCGATATGTAGCTTAAAATTATCATGGCTCTTATCAAGAACAGCCGCAACACCGCCCTGTGCCAATGAGGAATTGGAAAGTGGAAGTTCTCTTTTGGAAATAAGCAAAACACTTACATTCTCAGGAAACTGCAATGCTCCGTAAAGTCCAGCAGCACCTGCTCCAACAACAATAACATCATATTCCCGCTTCATAATTAGTACCTCTTTTTATTTCACATTTCTAAAATTTTATTATTCTAAAAAAACCTTAGACTTATTTTATTGTATCATAATTTATATGAAATTTAAATAGGAAAAATAAAAAAAGTGCCGACTGAACGACACTTTTTTTATAATAATCAATTCATATAATATTATGTTTGATTACATAATCTTCAATTTCTTCAGGTTCCATTACTTTGTCATATTTACTTTTAACCTTAGAAACAGTCATATCATCATTAATATAGTCAATGAAATCTTTAAAGTCAGGATTTTCTTCTACTAAACGATTAATTGTTTTCCAATCTAAAGTTTTATTTATTTTGGCTGGAAATAAGATTTCACTTTGTTCAATATTTTTAGGATTCAATTTAATAAATCCTATCCCAAAAGAATTGTTTAGCCTACTCATCTCATCTAACAACTCTGAATCTTTTTTATACTCTAAAGCTACTAAATATCCCTCATTAGCCCAACTAGAATTAGATACTGCCTGAAAAAAATATTCTCTAAGATGTCCAATATCAATTTTAATCTTCATTTCAAACGAAAATAATTTTATTGCATTTTCATTAAAGGATTTTATCATATCTTTTGTACTTTGATTATAGTCTTGAAATGGAAAATATACACCAACTATATCAGGATGTAACCATTTATTTTTTCCTTTTTTATCATTATTAGATTTTTCATGAAAAATAGTTTTAGTATAGCACTTAAAATGAGAATCATTTTTTACATATGCAGAAAGCAATGGATGTAGTTCTCGTTCACTAAAACGATTTTCTGATATTTGAGTTTCCTCAGAACTAACTGTATCAATAAGACTAGTGCTTTGAGTAAATTTCATATCCTTTAACTTAAATTTTATTGGTCTATTTTTTGTTTTCTCAAATATACTATTTACATTATCACGTATATCTAAATATATTCTTGCACCTATAGTCTTCCAAGGTGTTTTTCCATTACTTTTAATTTTATCCTGAAAACCATACTCTTTAGATTTATCCCATATTTCCTTATCAGTTAATGGAATACCAGCTTTACGTATAGTATCTTCCGCTAATTCTATTAATGTATATTCACTTCTCTTTCCCACATTATCACCTCACTATAAGTTTATTTTTAAAGTATCAATAATATATACATCTTTATTCAAGTCTTTTAATCGCTTTAGATTTAATATTTTTTAGAAGCGAAGCTCTTTATAGTTGCCTAAGAATGAAAATTCCGGAAGTTCCTCTGAAAGCGAACAGAGAAGATTTTTAATATGCTCGCTTTGTGCATTTCCTGTAAAATCGAGATAGAAAAGATATTCAAAGCTTTTACCTACCATAGGACGAGATTCTATCTTAGTAAGATTTAAGCCATGAGAGGAAAAGCGTGAAAGTACACTGCAAAGCGAACCTTTGACATGGGAAACAGAAAAACAAAGGCTTATTCTGTCCGCATCATCGGAAATTATAGGATTCTTGGATATTATTATAAAGCGTGTGCAGTTATTTTCGTCATTTTGTATGCCCTCTGCAAATACCTTTAAGCCATATTCCTTCGCGGCATATGCTGAACAAACTGCTGAGAGGCTCTTATCGCCTTTTTCGGCAACCATTTTGGCGGCGGCTGATGTACTTGCATAAAGCATAGCTGAAAGTTTATGCTCATCTATAAATTTAGAGCATTGTGCCAATGCTTGGTCTTTTGAATATACCTCCTTTACATCAGAAAGCTCCGCTCCCTCAACTCCTGCTATGCAATGATTTATTTTTAAATCGACTGCACTTACTATGTAATAACGGTATTGCAGCATAAGGTCGTATACATCTATAACTGAACCAGCAGAGGAGTTTTCTATCGGAATAATACCATAATCTGCCTCTTTATTTTCCAGTGCCTCAAACACACTGCTGAACTTTCCATAAAAAACAGGCTCGCTCTCAGGAAAAAGCTTCATCAAGGCTATGTGTGTATTTGAGCCTGCATTTCCAAAGCAAGCTACTTTTTCGTGGGTTTCATTGATTTTAGCCTTGCTATCTGCTGAATCAAAAAGCTTTCTTAGCTCTTTTCCTGAACCTATTATATCGTGCTGTAAGCCTCGGCTTATCTCCATAATATTTTGGAAAAGAATCCTTGTACAATCGGCATATCTGCCTGAATTTGCAGTAACCTTATCTATAATCTGCTGTTCTCTCTCATTATTGAAGATAGGCATATTGTTTTCTGCCTTATATCTTGCAACCTCTTCTGAACAGCTCATTCTGCGAAGCAGCAACTCAACAAGCTGACTATCTATTTCGTCAATTTCTGCTCTTATATCCTTTAAATCCATTCCGTAATCTTCCTTTTTATTTTTCATTCATATGGTATACTTATCCATCATAAGGTCAAGTATTGCAATTGCTGTCGCATTCTCTATAACTGGTACTGCACGAACTACTATACAAGGGTCGTGTCTGCCCTTTATCTCAAGCTCTGTATTTTCGTGAGTTTCAAGATTTACTGTGTTCTGCTTTTGAGATATAGAGGCTGTCGGTTTAATAGCCGCTCTGAAAATAATTGGCATACCCGAAGTGATTCCGCCGAGAATACCGCCATGATTGTTGGTTTCGGTCTTTATGGTATCTCCGTCATAAACAAAAGGGTCATTATTTTCACTTCCTTTATGCTTAGAACCCTCAAAGCCTGAACCGAACTCTATCCCCTTAACTGCTGGAACACCAAAAATCATAGATGCAATAACATTTTCAACGCCATCAAACATAGGAGAACCTATACCGACAGGTACACCTTTTATAGCACATTCTACAACGCCACCAATGCTATCCTGTGACATACGGCAATCCTCAATAAGCTCACGCATAGGCACTTCTGCACTTTCATCTATAAGACAGAATTTTTCTGTTGAAAGTCTTTCTAAAAGCTTGTCTGATATATCTACTGGATTGAAAAGCTTATCTTCAACCGTTCCAACACTTGCTATATGAGCTGCAATTTTAATTCCACGATTTTCAAGAATTTGTCTTGCGACTGCTCCTGCAAATACAAGCGGTGCTGTTAATCTTCCCGAAAAATGTCCTCCGCCTCTGACATCATTAAAACCACCATAGCGGATATGTCCTGTATAGTCTGCGTGAGATGGTCTTGGCGAGGTCATAAGATTTCCGTAATCTTGAGAGCGTGTATTTGTATTGCGAATTACAGCACAAAGTGGAGCACCTGTTGTTGTATCATTAAGCATACCCGAAAGGATTTCTGGCAAATCACTTTCTTTTCTCGGAGTAGCGGCTTTATCGTTGCCTGGTGCTCTCCTTGCCATTTGTGCTAAAAGCTTATCCATATCAATTTTTTCGCCCGCTGGAAGTCCGTTTATTACAACACCTATGCCATTGCCATGACTTTCTCCGAAAATTGAAATTTCTATATTTTTACCCCATGTTGATGACATTAGCGTTACCTCCAAGATTATTATAGTCCTCAAAGAAGCTCGGATATGATTTATTGATACTTTCTGCGTCTGTAATGATGACTGGCTCTGTTGCTCTTGTTGCCGCCACAGAAAGTGCCATAACTATTCTATGGTCATTATAGCCCTGAACTACTCCGCCATTAAGTGACTTAACACCGTTTATCCTTAAGCCGTCTGGTAGTTCTGTTATATCTGCACCAAGCTTATTTAAGCCCTCTGTAATTGCGTGAAGTCTGTCGCTTTCTTTTATGCGAAGTCTTGCTGCACCTGTAATGGTAGTTGTACCCTCCGCAAGTGCTGCTACAACTGCAAGAATCGGAACTAAATCAGGAATATTTTCTGCGTCAATTTCTATTCCATTAAGCTTATTATGCTTACAGCTAAGAACTTGTCCGTTTATTGTTATATCCGCACCAAATTGACGGAGTAATTGATATATAGCTTTATCGCCTTGATAAGATGCAGTATCAAGATTTTCTATGGAAACATTTCCACCTAAAGCCCCAGCCGCAAGGAAAAATGCTGCCTGCGACCAATCGCCCTCTATATTCAAATGCTGTGGTTTATAGCTTTGATTGCCATAAACCTTATAGCCATTTTCGGTTTCTATCGCTGTCACACCAAATCTATACATAGCGGAAAGTGTCATATCAATATAGCTTTTGGATTCGAGAGAGGAAGTAACTACAATCTCACTATCAGCCTTTAAAAGCGGTAATGCGAGAAGTAAACCTGTTATAAACTGTGAACTGACATTTCCAGGCACTTCAAATATTCCAGGCTTTAGCTGACCGTTTATAGAAAGTGGTAAACCACCCTCTGTTACACAATTTACGCCCGCCTTTGGCAAACACTCAAGATAAATGCCGATAGGTCTTTCTGGAAGTCTGCCGTGACCTATGAATTTTGCTTTTACATTGCCTGCTCCTACAACTGGAATCATAAATCTTAGTGTAGAGCCTGATTCTCCACAATCAAGAGTTGCTTCGGTATTTGTAAACATCATTTTTCCGTCAATGGTAAGTCTTTTACCAATGAGCGAAACTGCTGCTCCAAGTTCCTTTACACAATCTATTGTGGCACGAATATCGTTTGAAAGCTCGACTGGCTCCATTACGCTTACTCCCTGAGCCAATGCCGCACAGATAACGGCTCTATGGGCGGCACTTTTTGACGGTGGAACAGCCACCAATCCTGAGAGCATTTTTGGTTCTAATACAACATTACTCATATTTTCTCACCCTAAAACAATAATTAATATAATTATAGCATAAAACAACTAAAAATGTCCATAAACTTTTACGAACACTTTGAATATCGCATTTATGTTAAGAATAAATACTTTAAGCACATACAAGAAATGTCTTAAAATTTAATACTAATCAGTATTTAATAATATCATCTGTTGGAGTTTTTAACTTAATGTGTTATTATAAGAATAGGATTGCTTTGAGGTGATTTATCTTGAAAAATAAAATTCTTCCCGCTCGTGAAACTATGGAACGAAGTTATGATACAAGTGGACTTATTATTTATCTATTCTTGATTCCTTTTGCTATAATTATTTTACTTTTGCTTATAGTACTTATTATATTTACTCAAATAAAGCAAAGCCCTGAAAATTCTATTGATAATTCATATGATACTCAAAGTGTTGTATCATACGATTCTGAATATGAAGAAAAGCTCTTGACTCTTGCCTCGGTTTATTCTCCACTTTCTGATGATTATAAACCAAGCCTTGAAAATTATAATGGGATAAAATATGATTCTACTCTTGAAGAACCGCTCTCTGCACTTATCAGTGCCGCAAAGGAGGACGGAGTTACTATTAAAGTTACTGGTGGATACATTTCTAAAAATGAACAGGATAAGCTATTTAAGTCAGAAGTAGAGCGTCTTATGCAAGAAAAGGATTATTCTCAGGTTAAGGCTGAAACGGAAGCAGAAAAATCTATCCCTAAGGGCAATCATTACGATAGACAGACAGGACTTTCTATAACTCTTTCAACAGATGATAATTATGCTTGGCTTGAGGCAAATGCCTATAAATATGGCTTTATCCAACGATATACAAAATCTGGTGAGGAGGAAACAAAGGTTAAGGCTGACAATTCGCTTTTTAGATATGTCGGAATAGAAAATGCTAAGAAAATACGCATACTTGGTATGACCTTAGATGAATATGTCGATTATGTCAACAGCAGATAAATTTCGCTGTGCGAAATAAACATTTATAAGCTATTTTTTTGTGATATTCTCCTAAAAATAAAATATTGTAAACTTTCTCTTTTATAAGTTTATGCTATATGTTATAATAAAGCTTAGACACATATGTATATATGTCAAACATTAGAATCGGAGTGAATTAGTGATGTATTATCTTGGAATCGACCTCGGCGGAACTAACATTGTCGCTGGCGTAGTTGACGAAAACTACAAAATTATCGCAAAGGAAAGCTGTAAGACAAATGTTCCACGACCAGAGGAAGACATCTGTGACGATATGGCTCTTGTTGCAAAAAAGGCACTTGCAGCCGCTAAGCTTACAAATGACGATATTTCTTTCGTTGGTATTGGTGTTCCCGGTGCTGTTAACGGCGAAACAGGTATGATTGAATATGCTGCTAACCTCGGTTTCCATAACTGGCCTATCGTAAAGATGATGGAAGAAAGACTTGGAACTAAGGTTAAAATTGAAAATGATGCAAACGCTGCGGCTCTTGGTGAATATCTTGCTGGTGCAGCAAAAGGCTCTAAAAACGCTGTCGCTATAACACTCGGAACAGGTGTAGGCGGCGGAATTATAATTGACGGCAAGATTTACAGCGGTTCAAACTTCGCAGGTGCAGAGCTTGGACATACTGTTATTGTATATAATGGCTGGAAGTGTGGCTGTGGCAGACATGGCTGTTGGGAAGCTTACGCTTCTGCTTCAGGTCTTATCAAGATGACAAAAGAAGCTATTCTTGCAGATAGCGAAAAGGGTGCTTGTATGCTTCGTCTTGTCGGCGGAGATATTAACAAGGTAAACGGAATTACTGCTTTCAACGCTATGCGTGAAGGCGATGAATACGGCAAGAGCGTTGTTGATAAGTATATTAGCTATCTTGCTTGCGGTATTACTAATGTTATCAATGTATTTCAGCCTGATGTTCTTTGCATTGGTGGCGGTATCAGCAGAGAGGGCGAAACTCTCCTTGCTCCACTTCGTGCAATCGTTGAAAAAGAACGCTATACAAAGCACAATAAAAAGCAGACAAAACTTTGTGCTGCAACTCTTGGCAATGACGCCGGCATTATCGGTGCAGCTTTCTTAGACTAAAATTCAACTTATAAAAAATAGCCACAAAGCTCAGAAATTTTAACTGAAAGCTTTGTGGTTATTTTTTAGTTATTATAAAATTTTTAGGAGGAATTGAGATGTCAGATAAAGTAAAAGAACAGTTTGAAAAAGAATTTTATGAAGAAGAATTTGAATTATTGGTACTCACAAGTGAAGAATGTAAAGGTGCTATAATGTTAGACAATAAATACATTAATCCATCTGTCGATTTTGTTGCGAGTATAGATTGTAAAACAGGAAAACTAATAAAATCTGAAGGTCGTTTAACATGGCTTATAAAAGATGAAAAATCTAGAAATGGCTATGGATATGATTTTGAAAAATATGGGATATATAAGGTTCTTGTTAGAAAAAGTATTCCGATTAAACTAGACAAATATCAATCAGAAATATGGAATAACAGATTTATGTTAGTAAAATTACTTGAAAAAGATGTTTTGAATAAGGATTTGCAAGAATTAAAAGAATATTATTTAAAGCCTGTAATTCTTGAAAATGATATGGGTACTTTTACTCTTAACAGATATTTTTCTTGGTTTGAATGTAATAATGTAGACTGGAATGATGCAGATATACTTATATATTTGGAAGTAGATGAAAACTGTGATGAAACAGCAAATTCGGCTATGGCTACTTTACTTAAATATGCAAAGGATAAACAAGGCTTTGACCAAAAAAATCGTGAGTTTGCTGCAAAAGAATTACTTGATTTGGCAAATGATTGGCTTGAAGATAATGAAGATGAAGACAAGCCAGATAAAATCACAAAAGAAATGTTTATAGATAACATTAAAATGTCTGAATTGTGTATATCACCAGATGGCAGTATAACATTATTTTATGATGATGGAGATATGTTCTGGGGTCATACTATTCAAATAATTATAGATGAAAATGGTAACTATGACAGTGCTGATATAGCAGGATAATTTGATATTATAAGTATCTAAATTATAAAAACTTCGCTTATTCTTACAAATTAGCGAAGTTTTTTATTTTAAATATATTTTTTTACATCTACGAAAAGTCTGCCTTTACGGCTTTTGCCTGAAATTCCGACAACTTCTGCTTTGCCCTTGCCACGCATAGAAATTTTATCGCCTGCTTTAACCTCTTTTGATGTATCTGTACATACAAGCCAATTAAGCGATACTGCCCCTTTTGTGATAAATTCCGCAGATTTTGTCCTTGAAAGTCCAAAACACTCTGCCGAAATGCTATCTAAACGCATAGAACTTACATTTATGCTTATATCCTGAGTTTTCAGAACAGGTACTTCATAGCTTTCGCTTTCTCGGATTTCAGCACTATATCTGCCGACCTTTTTCAGATTAAATTCTACAAATTCTGAAATGGAATTATGACAGAAAAATTGTGCTTTATCTTCATTTATAATTATATCACCTATCATCTCACGCTTTATTCCAAGTCCCATAAGTGAGCCAAGAATATCTCTGTGTGTAAACTCTGCATTAGAGGAAATAACTGAATAAAGCTTAATCGGCAAGCCCTCATCATTGCAATATTCGTTATCCCTGACACGACAAAGCCTTCGTTCGGCATCATCAAAACCGCCGACAAAATCTATATATCCACGAAATTCTTCTACTTTGGAAATTAGAGTTTGTTCCGCAGGCGTCAGAAAATGTGAATATTCAACAGAGTAGGTTTTTTCACTTCTTGTGATAAGGTCGCTGATTTTTCTGAGTAGAATTTTCTGTTCATCAATGGTTGTATATTTAGCTGTGAAATCTTTCATTTCAGAATTATCACTTTCTTGCAATGAGCCTGAGGTGGTGATGAATCTAATGTATAGTCAAAGAATATCACTACACCTCTCATCAAACTGATGTCATCTTTGGTTGCCGCAGTGCCATCTTCAAAAACAATCTCTGCATCATTCGTCAACAGACTATAACACTCACTACCATCATTTCCGATACAACTAATGAAATCATCATCTATAACAATACCATAAGCAGACAAAAGTGATTCATCTGATGGTTTTGGTTGATTCTCACCGGGATATTTATACGACTTTGCAGATGAAAGCAAATCATTTCCTGATAAATCACATACATCATTGATATTATCAAATCGCAGTACCAACAGCTTATCATCATCAACAATATATTGTCGAAGTCCATTATGGCCATAATTTGCGGTATTGGGCAATGAGGCAATTATATCTTTATAAGAAGTACCTGCTTTAATAGCTTTAATTTGTTCTGAAGTAACTCGGGCTGTGTCATAATTTACATCATCAGCAATATTTGATGGGCTAACTTCACCAGAACCGGTATCAGATGATACCGATTTACTTGAATCACCTGAACTTATTTTTGATGAGTCTAGCTTGCTTGAAGAGTTGGAACTTACATTTGATGAAACTGGCTCACTTAAGGAATCGGAACTTACATCTGATGAAACTGGTTCACTTAAAGTAACAGAAGATATTGTTGTATTTGTTTTTTCACTATTGTTTGAAACTGTACCATTTGAACAACCTGTTATACCAACAACAGATGACATAATAGCTAAGATTATTGCGGTCAACTTTGCTTTTTTACTCATCATAGTTATTCCTCCATATATAATAAATTTAAATATAACTATTCTTGAAATTGAACCAAGAAATTATAGAGCCACTCGGTTATTCTAGTACCACCGTTTTTTGAAGAACCAACACCATAAGTATGTATTGCTAAAACTTGGCAAGAAGAATTATAAACTGGGCCTCCACTATTTCCGCTCCAAGTATCAGCATTATACTCAAGTTTTGCAGGCAAAGAATTTATGATACTTCCATTGCAATACCACATATACTTACCCATCCTTTGCATGGACGAATCATTTTTACTAGATGCAAGATCACCTGAATATCCAGCTACAGTTATATTAGTGTTATTTAACGAGTCAGATGTCCATAGCTTTCCAAACCAACCTGTTTTATTACCAATATCTGTTCCAATCTCTACTACTGCCCAATCCTGATTAGAATCACCATTGTTAATCCATGCAGAACTTGTATGAATTGTAGTTGAACGAATAGTTCCATAAGGAGCACTATTGGGACCATCCTGTGCAAATGTAACTGTTGCATATTTACACCACATCTTTTTTTCTGAATCATAAATGCAGTGACCAGCTGTTACAACGGCACTTGGACCTTCCAAAAATCCTGTCCCAACCCCAACAATATTATCAATCACTCCGTCATTATTCCTATCCCAATATGATACTATCCTACAAATAGCACGATATGGGAATGATTTTTGAGGAGAGTAAACACGTTTCCTATTATCATCACCAACAATTCCCATTGTGCTAATTTCCATTGACGAACTATCAATCGTATCAGAAATAGCATCCGTACCCATATGAGCTGGAGTTGAAAGTTCTGTAACACCACAAGACATAGCATACGAAGTCACTGATGTATCATACTCCTTAACTGTTTCAAATCCAGTTAAAGTATCTAACGAAACCACATCAAATTGCTGAACTATTGATTGATTCACATTATTTATAGAATTTCTTGACACATCATATGCTGAAGCAGGTACATTCATAATCAATAAACAAGCAATTGTTATAACTAAACCAAATGATATATATATCTTAAGATTTTTCATTTTCTAACCTCATAAACTGAATAATAGCTAACTTTTGTCTTACCTAATAATCAAACTCAAAACTCAAATAAACCATCAAAATCATTCCTTTCAATAATAAAAATCAAAATAAATTTAGTTGTCAAAAAGACACTATAACTGTTAATATTGACTGTTGTTTCAAACGGTAAATTTAACAAACTAATTAAAACTTTTACAACTATATTATACACTATATTTTAATAAATATCAATAAATATTTCTTAACTTTTTAAAAATAATATATAAATTATGATATTTACCTTATTGTTGATTTTATAAGATAATTACATCTTTAAATACAAAGCATAACAAAAACTCGGTGCCAGTCTATGACTGACACCGAGAATTTTTTCCGGGCGAATAAACTTAAAAATTATTTAAAAGTATTATTCTTCTCTCATCTTTGCAAAGCACTCGCTGCAGTATACAGGTCTGTCTTCACGAGGCTTGAATGGAACCTTAGCTTCCTTGCCGCAAGAAGCACAGATAGCTGTGAACATTTCACGCTCTGGCTTAGATGCATTCTTTCTTGCGTCACGGCATGCCTTACATCTCTGTGGCTCGTTTACGAAACCCTTAGATGCATAAAATTCTTGTTCGCCAGCTGTAAAAACAAATTCTTTGCCACATTCCTTACAGATGAGAGTCTTGTCTTCGTACATTTGATTAACCTCGCTTTGGTAAAATTATAATTTTGCCCCAGGACGGTTTTGCACCGCCGCCTTTGAAAAGTTTACAACGCTCTACTTTAAGCTACTTGGGCATATAACACACGAATCAGTGCTTTTTAAGTTTTTTTCGCACTCGCTGCATAGCATTATCACAAGCTTTTTCATTTATACCAAATTCGGCAGAAATTTCTGCATATGAATAACCAAGCAGATATAGCGAAAGAACTTTTTTTTCAAGTTCAGTAAGATTTTGCTCTATTGCTGTATAAAGCCTTTCCTCCGCCTCTTGAGATATTATAACAGCCTCAGGCTCGGAAAGACAATCAGCAGAAAGCTCATCATCAAGTAAAACAAAATCATTCAAAATCTTATTCTTATCACTAAGAGCTGTTCTGACGGCTGAAACAATTTTATTTTTGACGCATACTCCTGCGTAGGATTTGAATGCTGAACCTTTTGTTTCATCATAGCTATTAACCGCACTTAAAAGTCCGAGCAAGCCCTCTTGAATCAGGTCATCAGGCTCTAAACCGCTTTTTTTATATTCCGCAGCAACAGAACGGATAAGGTATAAATATCTTACAACAAGTTCACGAAATGCACCCTCGTCAGAATTTTTGGCAAGTTTCACAAGTTCTGCATCTGAAAGACTGTCAAAATTACCAAAAGCCTGATTATCGAACATGATTTCACCTCATTGCACTCTCGTACTAATAAATAATACACTATTTGAACGAATAAGTCAATGCATGTTTTATACAATTTGCAAAATTTCTTATAATTTTGTGTATAAAAATAATTTATTTTCTTATATGAAATTACTTTCAATTTATATCACGCAAAATATTTCTTTTAGGTAAAATGTTGAAGTTTACTTGAATTAAATTGAATAAAATATTGATATAAATAAATTATGGCTGTATAATAAAATTAATAATGCTTAGGGGAGATTTACAGTGGTTGTTAAAATAAATAGTATGGGAATTTACGGCATAGAAGCATATGCTGTCTGTGTAGAAACTGATATTTCGAGGGGATTGCCTGGATTTGAAATTGTTGGCTTGCCAGGAATCGCTGTTAAGGAATCTCGTGATAGGGTTCGTTCCGCTATCAAAAACAGCGGATTTACCTTTCCATCTCAAAGAATAACCGTAAATCTTGCACCTGCAAATATTAAAAAAGCTGGAGCGTTATATGATTTGCCGATTTTAGTTTCAATTCTCACTTCTATGGGAGCATTGACTAATACCTTTGATGACGCTGTTTTTATAGGTGAGCTTTCACTTTCGGGCGAGTTAAGACCTATAAACGGTGTATTGCCTATGGCTATTGAAGCAAAAAATCTTGGCTTTAAGCGTATATTCATTCCATTCGACAATGCCGCAGAGGGTGCTGTTGTTGATGGAATAGATGTCTTCCCTATTAAAAAGGTTTCTGAGCTTATATCAGTTCTGAGAAATCAGACCTCCACTGAACCATATAAAACAATAACCCGTGACACAGCACAGGCTACTTTCTCATATGATTTTTCTGATGTCAAAGGTCAAGTTCTTGCTAAGAGAGCATTGGAAATTGCTGCCGCTGGCGGACACAATATCCTTATGATAGGAAGCCCTGGTGCAGGAAAAAGTATGCTTGCAAAGCGTGTTCCGTCTATACTTCCTGATATGACCTTTGATGAAATGATTGAAACAAGCAAAATACATTCTATTGCAGGAACTATGCTAAATGGACAATCACTTATAACCGAAAGACCCTTTCGCTCTCCTCACCATACAGTTTCTCCCGCTGGACTTTCTGGTGGCGGAACTATCCTAAGACCTGGCGAAATCTCTCTTGCACATAATGGTGTACTTTTTCTTGATGAACTTCCTGAATTTAGCAGAACAGCAATGGAGGTTCTTCGTCAACCACTTGAGGACGGAAAGGTTACTATTTCTCGTGTCAGCGGTTCAATAAGCTATCCAAGTTCAGTTATGCTTATTGCTGCAATGAATCCCTGTCCTTGCGGATATTTCGGTCACCCTACTAAACCCTGTATATGTAGCAGAAAGGCTGTAAATCAGTATCTTTCAAGAGTTTCAGGACCTCTGCTTGACAGACTTGATATACATATCGAGGTTCAGCCTGTTAAATTTGATGAACTTTCCTCCAATGAAAAAAGCGAGAGTTCTGCAACAATTCGTGCAAGAGTTAATCATCAACGAAAATTACAGCTTGAACGCTTTAAAGGTACTCCTATAACTTGTAATGCGAGAATTACTACGGATAAACTACACGAATTTTGTCCACTTGACGATACCGCAACGGCTATTATGAAGCGTTCATTTGATGCTATGGGTTTATCTGCAAGAGCCTATGACAGAATTTTAAAAATCGCAAGAACTATCGCAGATATGGACAACAGTGAAGTTATTAAGCGTGACCATATATTTGAGGCGATACAGTTCAGAAATCTTGATAAGAAATATTGGAATTAGTAAATGAAATAAATCAACTCATTTATATGAAAATATAATAATAATTTTTAAAAAAATTTCATAAAAAGTATTGACTCCTACGTTGTGTAATAGTTTATTCTATAATTACACGGGAGGTAAAAAGCTATATGATGACCGTAAACGAAGTAAGTAAATTAACTGGAGTGAGTATACGCACTCTGCAATATTATGATAAAATCGGATTACTGAAACCTACAAAGTATACAGAATCTGGTTATAGGCTATATGACGATATAGCATTAGAAAAATTGCAACAAATTCTACTGTTTCGTGAATTTGAGTTTTCTTTAAAGGAAATCAAAGAAATTATATCCAAGAAAGATTTTGACAAAAACAAAGCACTCGAGCAACAAATCACTTTGTTAACCTTAAAGAAAGAGCGTTTGGAAAATCTGATTAGCTTTGCCCGTGGAATACAATTTATAGGAGTGAAAACAATGAATTTTTCAGCATTTGACACAAGTAAAATTGACGAATATACAAAACGAGCAAAAGAGCAATGGGGTAATTCGCAAGAATATTTTGAATTCCAACAAAAATCTAAAAATCAAACAAAAGAAGAACAAAATGAAATAATCCAAAATTTCATGCAAATTTTTGTAGAATTTGGAGCTTTAAAGAATATGCTGCCTGATTCGGCAAAGGTGCAAAACCAAGTTCAAAAGCTACAAGATTATATTTCTGAACATTTTTATAAATGCTCTGATGAAATTCTATCTAATTTAGGACAAATGTATGCCGGAAACAGTGAATTCACTATAAACATAGACAATGCCGGAGGAGTAGGAACAGCAACTTTTGTATCAAAAGCAATCTGCATATATTGTGGTAAATAAAAATAAGTCATTATTCTCAAAAAATTTTATATAAAAGCAGAAAACGGAAACAGCCATTACAAGCTGTTTCCGTTTTTGTTTGATTATTTTTAATTTTTATATTACTTGAAGTATTTTACGCCACTCTCGAAAATCTTCTGGTCTTTCTCAAATGGTACATTCTTATAAAGGTTGTCGCCCTTTCTTTCGGAGTGTCCCATCTTACCAAGAACACGACCGTCTGGGCTTGTAATACCCTCAATAGCACAAACAGAGCCGTTCGGATTGAACTCGATTGTGTCAGCCTGCTTGCCGTTAAGGTCAACATACTGTGTTGCAATCTGTCCGTTTGCAATAAGCTTCTGGAGCATTTCGTCAGAAACTACGAATCTACCTTCACCATGAGAAATCGGCACTGAGAATACATCGCCTGCGTTTACAGATGAGAACCATGGTGACTTTGTGGAAGTAATACGAGTATATGCCATATGGGAAATATGACGACCGATTGTGTTAAATGTAAGTGTTGGGTCATCTGCTTTAAGCTCACGAATTTCACCGTAAGGTACAAGTCCGAGCTTGATAAGTGCCTGGAAACCATTGCAGATACCGAGCATAAGACCTTCACGCTGATTGAGAAGTCTTGCGACTGCCTCACTTACTCTTGGGTTTCTGAAAGTTGTTGCGATAAACTTACCTGAACCGTCTGGCTCGTCACCGCCTGAGAAACCGCCTGGGAGCATAACCATCTGTGCATCGTCAATGAGCTTAACCATCTCGGAAATTGTTTCCTCGATAGCTGCTGGAGTAAGGTTCTTTACAATGAGAAGCTTAGGTTCTGCACCCGCCTTTTCAAAGGCTCTTGCTGTATCAATCTCGCAGTTTGTTCCTGGGAATACAGGAATAAATACCTTTGGTTTTGCTGTCTTGATGACAGGTGATGAAGTATTGCGTTCTGTATAAAGTGGGATTTCCTGCTCATTTGCCGGGCAATATGATTTAGTTGGGAATACGCCCTCAAGCTTGAAACTCCATTCCTCGATAAGCTCATAAATAGTGAGAGTTTCGCCGTTGACTGTGATTGTTTCTGCATCAACAGTTGTACCTAAATCATAATAGAGAATATCAGAAATTTCTGCATCGTCTGCAAGTTCAACAACGAATGAACCTGAAAGTGGAGCGAAAAGTTCTTTTGCTGTAAGCTCATTCTTGAACTCAAAGCCTATCTTATTACCAAAGCTCATTCTTGCGACAGTTGCAGCCGCACCGCCCTCACGGACAACAGATGCTGCAAGAATCTTGCCGTCATTTGCAAGTGCATAGATTGCCTTATATACTTTCTTGAGTTCCTCCCAAGCTGGAAGTCCTGTTGCCTTATCCTCTGGAAGTGGGATGTAAACAACCTTAGAGCCTGACTTCTTAAATTCGGCGGAAATTGTCTTAGAAGCCTTTGTCATTGCTACGGCAAAGCTTACGAGTGTAGGTGGTACATCTAAATCCTCGAATGAGCCTGACATACTATCCTTACCACCGATTGATGGGATACCCATATTTATCTGTGCTGTCAATGCACCAAGAAGTGCGGCAGTAGGCTTGCCCCAACGGGAAGGAACTTCGTGAAGTCTTTCAAAATATTCTTGGAAGGTAAGTCTTGAAGTGAGTGGGTCTGCACCGATTGTAGCTAACTTTGAGAGAGATTCTGCAACAGCATAAGCCGCACCGTGGAACGGACTCCAACGGGAAATGCCTGGAATATAACCATAGCTCATTGCAGTTGCATCGTCAGTTTCACCTTTGAGAAGCGGAAGCTTTGCAGCCATAGCATCTTCTGGTGTAAGCTGAGTTTTACCACCGAATGGCATCATAACTGTTGCCGCACCGATACTTGCATCAAAGCGTTCAACAAGTCCTCTCTGTGAGCAGCACTCAAGACGAGAAAGGTTCTTCTTAAATGCAGTCTTTGTGTCAAGTCCTTCAAGAGCCTTTGGAACAGAAGTTCTATAACAATTATCAGCATCAGGAGCAGTAATATATGAAGTTGCTACCTGTGTAACACCGTTTGTATTAAGGAATTCACGGCTGAGGCTTACGATAACATCGCCACGCCATTTCATTGTAAGTCTTGGATTCTTTGCAACTATTGCAACAGGATATGCTTCGAGGTTTTCCTCGCCTGCAAGTGCAATAAATGCGTCAACATCGCTCTTATCAAGTACAACAGCCATTCTCTCCTGAGATTCGGAGATTGCAAGCTCTGTGCCGTCAAGACCGTCATACTTCTTGCGAACCTTATCGAGGTCGATGTCAAGACCGTCTGCAAGCTCACCAATAGCAACACAAACACCGCCTGCACCGAAGTCATTGCAACGCTTAATCATCTTAGCGGCTTTTTCATTTCTGAAAAGTCTTTGAATCTTGCGTTCTGTCGGAGGATTACCCTTCTGAACCTCAGCACCACAAGTTTCGATTGATTCGAGTGTATGTGCCTTTGAAGAACCTGTTGCACCGCCACAGCCGTCACGACCTGTTCTACCGCCGAGGAGAACTATAATATCGCCTTCACTTGGAACGCCACGAACAACATTTTCCTTTGGTGATGCACCGATAACTGCACCGATTTCAAGTCTTTTTGCTGCATAACCCATATCGTAAAGCTCTGTAACTTGACCTGTTGCAAGTCCGATTTGGTTGCCGTATGAGCTATAACCCTGTGCCGCACCTGTTGTAATCTTTCTTGATGGAAGCTTACCTTTCATTGTCTTTTCAAAAGGAAGTGTTGGGTCGCCTGAACCTGTAACACGCATAGCCTGATAAACATATGCTCTGCCTGAAAGTGGGTCTCTGATAGCACCACCAAGGCAAGTAGCCGCTCCACCGAAAGGCTCAATTTCTGTTGGGTGGTTATGTGTTTCGTTCTTGAACTGAACGAGCCATTTTTCTGTCTTGCCATCAATAGTTACCGGAACTTCAATAGAGCAAGCGTTGATTTCGTCACTGACATCAAGGTCAGGAATAAGTCCACGCTTACGAAGAAGCTTCATACCAATGATAGCCATATCCATAAGGGATACATCTCTCTTTGTATCCTTGCCATAAATTTCATCACGAGCTGAATAGTATTCTTTAAGAGCATTCTCGATAGCCTCAGACAATGCACCTTTTTCAATCTCAATCTTCTCAAGTCTTGTGAGGAAGGTTGTATGACGGCAATGGTCTGACCAATATGTGTCGATAACACGAAGTTCTGTAACTGTTGGGTCACGATGTTCTTCATCTCTGAAATAATCACGGCAGAACTTCAAGTCTGAAAGTGTCATAGCAAAGCCCATAGAGGAATAATACTTTTCCATTTCCTCATCATTCCAGACTGTGAAACCCTTTATAACTGCAACATTATCTGGAACATTTGCTTTCATATCAAGGCTTTCTGGCTTTTCAAAGGAAGCAAGTCTGGACTCAACTGGGTTTATAAGATAATCCTTAATCTTTTTAAAATCAGTGTCTGAAATATTGCCTGAAACTGCGATAACTTTAGCTGTAACTACCTGTGGTCTTTCGCCCTGTGTGAGAAGCTGAACACATTGTGCAGCTGAATCGGCTCTTTGGTCATACTGACCTGGAAGATATTCCATAGCAAATACCTTAAATTCATCACCGATAGAAATCTTTTCATCATAAACAGTATCAGCATTTGTTTCGCTAAGAATAGTATTCTTAGCTTTTTCAAAGCTTTCACCGTCAAGGCCTGAAATATCATAGCGGTTAATAATTCTTACTGCTTCTGCATTTTTAATACCGAGATTTTGCTTTAAATCTGCGAGCAGGTTTACCGCTTCGACATCGAAGCCCTTTCTTTTTTCAACAAAAATTCTTTTTACTTCTGACATTTCACTACCAATCCTTTCAGTATAATGAAATCTTGACATACTATGTTTATTTTATCACACATTGTCGAATAGGTAAAGCGGAAAATTAAACTTTATGCAAAAGTAAAAGTCCTTGCATCGAATTTTGATGCAAGGACTTAAATTTATTAGAAGGTATAGGGGGAATTGTATCAATATGGCTTAAATTTATCAGGGGAATTTTTAATAATCGTAAGTTTCTTTAATACATCACGAGCGAAACTTTTAATTTTCCTAAGGAGAAGATTTAATTATTTATTTGCAACTGCCTTAAATGCTTCTTCAAGGTCAAAGATAATATCATCAATATGCTCTGTACCGATAGAAAGTCTGATTGTATTTGGCTTAATGCCCTGCTCTGCAAGCTCTTCTTCGTTGAGCTGTGAATGTGTTGTTGTTGCTGGGTGGATTGCAAGAGATTTAACATCGGCAACATTTGCAAGAAGTGAGAATACCTTGAGGTTATCAATGAACTTTTGTGCGTCCTCAGATGTACCCTTAATCTCAAATGTGAAGATAGAACCAGCACCCTTCGGGAAGTACTTATCGTAAAGATCCTTATAACCGCTCTCTGGGAGTGATGGGTGATTAACTCTTTCAACCTGTGGGTGATTTTTGAGGAAATCTACAACCTTGAGCGCATTTTCAACATGACGCTCTACACGGAGTGAGAGTGTTTCAAGACCTTGGAGGAAGATAAATGCGTGGAAAGGAGAAATTGTTGCACCAGTATCACGAAGCAGGATTGCACGAATCTTTGTAACGAATGCTGCTGGTCCAGCTGCCTTTGTGAAGCTTACACCGTGGTAGCTTGCGTTTGGCTCTACAAGTGATGGGAACTTTCCACTTGCTTCCCAATCGAACTTACCACTATCAACGATAACACCGCCAATTGCTGTACCATGACCACCGATGAACTTTGTTGCTGAATGAACAACAATATCTGCACCATGCTCAATAGGTCTTAAAAGATATGGTGTTGCGAATGTGCTATCGACAACAAGCGGAATTTTATGTGCGTGTGCGATTGCTGCAACCTTTTCTATATCAATAATGTTAGAATTTGGATTACCAAGAGATTCAATATAGATAGCCTTTGTGTTATCCTGAATAGCACTTTCAAATGCACCCTCTTCGTCAGGGTCTACAAAAGTTGTCTTAATGCCATATGTTGGGAGTGTATGCTCAAGAAGATTATAAGAACCACCATAAATTGTTTTTGCAGCAACAATGTGGTCGCCTGCACCTGCAAGGTTCTGAATTGTATATGTTACAGCTGCTGCACCACTTGCTACTGCAAGAGCTGCTACACCACCCTCAAGAGCTGCAATTCTCTGCTCAAAAACATCTTGTGTTGGGTTAGTAAGTCTGCCATAAATGTTACCTGCATCTTTAAGTGCAAATCTATCTGCGGCGTGCTGTGAGTTATGGAAAACATATGAAGTTGAAGCATATATTGGAACTGCTCTTGCATCTGTTACTGGGTCAGCCTGCTCTTGACCAACATGGAGTTGAAGTGTTTCAAATTTTAAATTTCTTTCTTTAAGTTCGCTCATTATTATTACCTCTTTCAACTATTCTGTATAATTCATTTATAATCAAAATTTATTGTGTTCAGATTTTACTATCAGCAACAGCACATTCGTTCTGTGCGTGATTTATAGGGTTTAAAATACTTACTGATTTTCATAACTAATCACCTTCCACAATTCATATCGGATTGCTATGTTTTGAATTATACACTAATCCATTTCGCTTGTCAAGGCTTTTTCAAAAATATTTCCTATAAATTTTATAGGTTTTTAGGTTTATCTCGGATAAACCAATTTTTCAACTGTCCAATCCCTTAAAATAGGTAACATATCTTTAGCATATTTCTTTGCGGCAACTAAATCGTGAGCTACATAATTTCCACATTCTTTGCGTTCACTGCCTGGGATAGTTCCCTCAAAATCTGCTATAAAGCAAAAAGCATCATATACTATATTAATAGCCTTTTCTGGAGATATGCTATCTCTTACAAGAAAATAAAAGCCTGTACGGCAACCCATAGGTCCTACATAAACAACGCTATCTGAATATTCAGAATTTCTTGCAAAGGTTGCAAAAAGATGCTCAAAGGTATGCAAACCGCTATCCTCGAGATATTCTCCTGCGTTTGGTTTTTTCATTCTTACATCATAAGTTACAACATCGCCATCAACACGAGATGTATACATACCGACATCAAGTAAATCATGGTTAATAGTAAAGCTTGCAATAGTTTTCATTATATATTTCCTCCAAGAATTTTAAATAACTTTTATAAATAGTAGCATAGCCAAAGAGCAGTTTGTTTCTTATAAAGAAATTTATCTTATGGAAATTCCTTTATAAATTTTTTAATAATTAATATATGGCAGTGTATAAGAAATCTAATTGCTATAATCGAGAAAATTGCTTATAAACTAACAAAAGGGCGGACTTCGTCCGCCCTTAAAATGAAAGAGATGTTAAGGGCTTTGCCCTTAACACCCATGAGGGACTCCGTCCCTCAACTCTGCAAGCTTTTGAAAAAGCTTGAGCAAAACTTTTAATTGTCTTTAGGGAATTTGCAAGCAATTTGTAGGGGCGAACTGTGTTCGCCCGTTCGGTAGTTCATTGGTAATTTTTTTATCCGCATTAACAAACTTCCCATAACACACCACGAGCGAGGCAACGCCGAGCAATTCTGCGTCTTCGCTGTGGGTCGGCACCCACTATTTTCCTTTGATTTTTCGCCAATATTCTGCAAATGCCTGTTCGTTTTTGTTTTCGGCGGGAACATAATATATAGCGTCTTTTATCGCATTTGGCAAATATTGCTGTTCAACCCAATGATTCTTAAAATCGTGTGGGTAATTATAAAACTGCCCCTTAACCTTTGCGTCTGCTCCGTCATAATGCTTATTCTGCAACTGTCTTGGAATAGCACCCGTTTTTCCAGCTCTTATATCTTCCATTGCAGAATTTATAGCCATATATGCCGAATTGGATTTAGGTGCAGAGCATACTAAAATCACTGCGTCCGCAAGCGGAATTCTTGCCTCTGGCAAGCCGACTTGCAGGGCTGAATCAACCGCCGCCTTGACTATTGGAATTATCATAGGATATGCCAAGCCTACATCTTCACAAGCACAAACAATAAGCCTTCTGCAAACTGATGGTAAATCTCCCGCTTCTAAAAGTCTGCCAAGATAATGCACTGCTGCATTTGGGTCAGAACCTCTCATAGATTTCTGAAAGGCTGAAAGCAAATCATAATGTTCATCGCCCTCTCGGTCATATTTGGCAGCACTCATTTGAGTGAGTGATTTTACGGTTTCAAGTGTAATATGTTTTATTCCGTCTTTCGCACAGGTTGAAAGAACAGAAAGTTCAACCGCATTAACTGCCTTGCGGACATCTCCTCCACAACCATAAGCTATATGTTCGGTAACTCCATCTTCAAGCTCAATTTTTTCTTCGGATTCTTCACGAAGTATATTATAGGCTCTCTCTATTGTATTAAGAACATCATTCTTTTCAACTCGCTTAAATTCAAAAACAGTTGAACGGCTCAAAATAGCACCATAAACATAGAAATATGGATTTTCCGTAGTAGATGCAATAAGTGTAATACTACCATTCTCAATAAATTCAAGAAGTGTCTGCTGTTGCTTTTTATTGAAGTATTGAATCTCGTCAAGATATAGTAAAATTCCATTTAATCCTGAAAAGCCTGAAAGTTCAGAAACAATATCCTTTATATCCGCTGTTGATGCAGTAGTGCCATTCAGCTTGCGAAGTGTCATATTTGTACGCTTGGCAATAATTGAGGCAAGTGTGGTTTTTCCAACACCCGACGGTCCGTAAAAAATCATATTAGGAATTTTGCCTGACTCAATAATATTTCTGAGCGGCATATTTTTGCCAATAAGGTGCTTTTGTCCTGAAATTTCGTCAAGCGTTTGTGGGCGTATTCTGTCTGCTAATGGTCTGTTCATAAGCCTCAATCTCCAATATCATTTCTGTATGCGAAAACAGCCACAGTATAAAACCTGTGGCTGTTTATTAATTTAATCTTTATTAAGCAAATTATAAGCCTAATTTTGTTTCCATATCCTTGCCAAGCTTATCGCAAAGTGCAAGTGATTCTTCTCTTGTCTTACCAACAGAAGTAAGATAAACCTTAATCTTAGGCTCTGTGCCTGATGGACGAACGATAACTGCTCCACCATCTGCAAGTGAATATGAAAGAACATTTGACTTTGGAAGATTGATAACTTCCTCTGTGTCTGCCTTCAAATCCTTAGCAACTGAAAGCTTATAGTCGGCTGTTGCAACAACCTCAATGCCTGAAACTTCAGCAGGAGGATTGTCACGAAGATTGCTCATAATATTAGCCATCTTCTCCATACCTGATGCACCCTCAAACTCAAAGCTGAGAGTTCTGTTGATATAGTAGCCATATTCTTCATAAACGCTGTTCATAACCTCATAAAGGCTCTTGCCATTCTTTCTGTAATATGCAGCCATCTCACAAATAAGCATAGATGCAACAACAGCGTCCTTATCTCTTACATATGTGCCGGCAAGGTAGCCATAGCTTTCCTCAAAGCCGAATACATATCTTGATTCTTCGCCATTCTTTTCAAGAACAAGAATCTGTTCGCCGATATACTTAAAGCCTGTAAGAACATTTCTGAGTTCACAACCATATTTTTCGCAAATTCTTTCAACAAGCTTAGATGTAACGATTGTCTTAACTGCAACTGGCTTTTTAGGAAGTGTTCCATTAGCCTTTCTGCAAGAAAGAACATAATCCATAAGAAGAATACCTGTTTCATTACCTGTGAGAAGTCTATAACCATCTTCTGTCTTAACAGCGATACCTACACGGTCGCTATCAGGGTCAGTAGCGAGAAGTAAATCCGCTCCAACCTTTTCAGAAAGCTTCAAACCGAGGTCGAGCGCTTCTCTGATTTCTGGGTTAGGATATGGGCAAGTTGTGAAATTGCCATCTGGATTTTCCTGTTCAGGAACTACTGTAATATCTTCAACACCAATTCTTGCAAGAATCTTGCGAACAAGCTTATTGCCTGCACCGTTAAGTGGAGTATAAACTACTTTAAGTCCTGCGTTCTTGCAAATATCCTTATTGACTGTCTGAGCCTGAACATTATCAAGATATGTTTCATAAACGCTCTCATCAACCCACTCGATAAGACCGCTCTTAATGCCTTCTTCAAAATCAACAAGCTTAACATCATTGAAAATGTCAACCTTCTGAATTTCATCATAAACTGTTCCAGCATTGACATCTGTCATCTGACAGCCATCTTCGCCATAGCACTTATAGCCATTATATTTTGCAGGGTTATGGCTTGCTGTAACCATAATACCAGACTTACATTTTAGCTCTCTTACAAGGAATGAAAGAACTGGTGTTGGCTGAAGTTCTCTTGAAATATAAACCTTAATGCCATTTGCTGCGAGAACTCTTGCAGCCTCTTGTGCAAAATAATCAGCCTTAATTCTTGAATCATAAGAAATAGCAACAGCAGCTTCGCCATATTTCTTCTTGAGGAAGTTTGCCAAGCCCTGAGTTGTACGGCGGACAACATAGATATTCATTCTGTTTGTACCAGCACCGATAACACCTCTAAGACCTGCTGTACCAAATTCGAGTTCACGATAAAATCTTTCATAAACTTCATTTTCATCATCTGCAACTGACTTTAATTCTGCGATAAGGTCAGAATCGTCAACAGCATTTTCAAGCCAAAGATTAAATTTATTTTTTACATTTATTTCACCCATAAATAACATCTCCCCTAAGTATATTCTTGTTCAAAACTTTCCCATAATAGTATATACTTTCATATTCTTAATTATATCACGAAATCTTTTTTCTTTCAACATCAGCTTTATAAAATTATTACATTTCTATCAACTGTAACATTGTTTTTTCTCACTGCAATAATAAATCAGTAAATATTCACTATTTTCATCAATGAATTTGTGTAAATATAATAAGTTTATTAAGTAGTGGTGAACTGTGTTTGCTCGTTCGATAGCTTATCAACAACATTAGTCAATAAGTGCGGACTGTGTCCGCACTTACAGGACAAGATATGTTAAGGGCGTTGCCCTTAAAACCCACCAAAGGCTCTGCCTTTGGAAACTGCGAGCCTTTGAAAAGGCTCGAGCGAAACTTTTAAGTGTCTTAGGGAAATCTATTAGCTAATAGATAGTTACAATGATATTACATTGAAAATGCTATTAATTCACATTAAACAAAGGGTTTGAATATAATATTAAGAGTATTATTTCAGGAGGTAGGATTTTTATGAATAAAGCAAATACTCCGCCAAAAATAAGCAATGTTGCAAGGCGTTATCTTGACACATTTTCCGTTATTCTTGATACTATGATTCGCTGTATGGCAGAGGTTAAAATTACAGACAGCATTTCTTGCAACTTCATAAAGCAAATGATTCCACATCATCGAGCCGCAATAGATATGTCACTAAACATACTCCGCTACACTACTGACATAGAAGTGCAGAACATAGCCTTGAACATAATTGCTGAACAAACTAAGAGCATAGATGATATGGTTTCGATTGAGGTTTGTTGTCGTGCTAAGACTAATTCACCTATTCAGCTTAAACCATATACGAGAATATATAATGAAATCACACAAAAGATGTTCAGCGAAATGAAATCTTCACCACAAACTAATAATGTAAACTATAATTTTCTTTGCGAGATGATTCCGCATCATATGGGTGCTGTAAGAATGGGCGAAAATGCTATGAAATATTCAATTTGCCAAGAGCTAAGACCAATAATCAGTGCTATTATTCACTCTCAAAAAGAAGATATAGCAAAAATGCAGGTATTAGTACGACATTATCAATCAACATAATATAAAAATCAGGCATAGCCCATAATCTGAGCTATGCCTGATTTACAATCTAAATGTTTTTATTCAGCTGAATTAGATGGATTTTCCTCTCTATATTCAACATCTCTATAACGGTGCATACCTGTACCAGCAGGAACAAGCTTACCGATAATAACATTTTCTTTAAGGCCCATAAGTGGGTCAACCTTACCCTTGATAGCTGCATCTGTAAGAACTCTTGTTGTTTCCTGGAATGATGCGGCTGAAAGGAAGGAATCTGTTGCAAGAGAAGCCTTTGTGATACCAAGAAGCATTGGTGTGTAGGTTGCCTCTGTGAGTCCCTCTTCACCATTTGCAATTCTTGCACGAACCTCATCGTTAGCAGCATAAAGCTCGCTCTTATCAACAAGAGTTGTTGGGAGAAGCTTTGTAGAGCCGTTATCATCAATTCTGACTTTCTTCATCATTTGACGAATGATAACTTCGATATGCTTATCGTTGATATCAACACCCTGCATACGATATGCTTTCTGAACTTCCTGAATGAGGTAGTTCTGAACAGCTTCTGTACCCTTAATTGCAAGAACATCGTGTGGATTTACAGAACCCTCTGTAATCATTTCACCAGCCTCGATGACCTGACCTTCTTCAACACGAACTCTTGAACCGAATGGAATGAGGTAAGACCTCTGTTCACCTGTTTCATCATTATAAATAACAGCGTGACGGTTCTTCTTGATTTCCTCGAACTTGACAACACCAGCAATTTCACTGATGATAGCGAGATGCTTAGGCTTTCTGCCCTCAAAGAGTTCTTCAACACGAGGAAGACCCTGTGTAATATCTTCAGCTCCTGCGACACCACCTGTATGGAAGGTTCTCATTGTGAGCTGTGTACCAGGCTCACCGATAGACTGAGCGGCAATAATACCAACAGCCTCACCGACTGTAACAGGCTGACCGTTTGCAAGGTTAGCACCATAGCAACGCTTGCAGACGCCGTGCTTTGCACGACAATGGAGAATTGAACGAAGCTTAATGCGTTCAACACCCTTGCTGACGATAAGGTCTGCTTCATCATCACCCATAAGCTTATCCTTAGAAACAAGAACCTCGCCTGTTGCTGGGTCTTTGAAGTCTTCGCAAAGGTATCTGCCGAGAAGTCTTTCGTGGAAGCTTTCGATAGATTCCTTACCCTCTTTAATCTCGAATACTTCGATACCCTCATTAGTACCACAGTCGTCCTCTCTGATGATAACATCTTGTGAAACATCAACAAGTCTTCTGGTAAGATAACCTGAGTCAGCCGTTCTAAGAGCTGTATCGGCAAGACCCTTTCTCGCACCACGAGATGAAATAAAGTATTCCAATATGTTAAGACCTTCACGATAGTTAGCTCTGATAGGAATTTCTATTGTCTTACCTGCTGTATTCGCAATAAGTCCACGCATACCAGCAAGCTGTCTAATCTGGCTCATAGAACCACGGGCACCAGAGTCAGCCATCATAAAGATTGGGTTATATCTGCCGAGGTTAGCCTGAAGTGCGTCAGAAACATCATTTGTTGCAGTTTCCCAAACCTTAAGAACCTTTTCGTAACGCTCTTGGTTAGACATAAAGCCTCGCTTATACATCTTTGTAACCTGGTCAACCTGCTTTTCTGCACGAGCGATAATATCTTTCTTTGTTGGTGGAATTTCAGCATCACAAACAGCAACAGTAATAGCACTCTTTGTAGAATACTTATAGCCCTGTGCTTTAACAGCATCGAGAACCTCAGATGTTCTCTGTGTGCCATGGATTCTTATACACTTATCAAAGATTTTTCCAAGCTGCTTTTTGCCAACAAGGAAGTCAATCTCAAACTTGAGGTCATTTTCAGGGTTAGTTCTATCAACAAAGCCCAAGTCTTGTGGAATAGGTCTATTGAAGATGATTCTACCAACAGTTGTATCTACAAGACCTGTCTTCATAACGCCATTGATTTCGAGAGTTCTTCTAACTTTAATTTTAGCGTGAAGGCTGACAACCTTTGCATCATATGCCATAATAGCTTCATCGCAATCACGGAAGATTTTGCCCTCGCCTGGTTCGCCGTCCTTATCGAGTGTAAGATAGTATGAACCAAGAACCATATCCTGAGTAGGAACTGTAACTGGTCGTCCATCTGATGGCTTGAGGAGGTTATTTGAAGCAAGCATAAGGAATCTTGCTTCTGCCTGAGCCTCTGCTGAAAGTGGTACATGGACAGCCATCTGGTCGCCGTCGAAGTCAGCGTTAAATGCTGTACAAGCAAGTGGGTGGAGTTTCAATGCTCTACCCTCTACGAGAACAGGCTCGAATGCCTGAATACCAAGTCTATGAAGTGTAGGAGCACGGTTGAGGAGAACTGGGTGTCCCTTGATAACCTTTTCAAGTGCGTCCCAAACCTCTGGCTTTGCTCTTTCAACAGCCTTACGAGCAGCCTTGATATTACCGGCAGCATTATTTTCAACAAGGATTTTCATAACGAAAGGCTTAAAAAGCTCAAGAGCCATTTCCTTAGGAAGACCGCACTGATACATTTTAAGTTCAGGTCCAACAACGATAACCGAACGACCTGAGTAGTCAACACGCTTACCAAGAAGATTCTGACGGAAGCGTCCCTGCTTACCTTTAAGCATATCGGAAAGTGACTTCAAGGCTCTGTTATTAGGGCCTGTAACTGGTCTGCCTCTTCTGCCGTTATCTATAAGTGCGTCAACAGCTTCCTGAAGCATTCTCTTTTCATTTCTGATGATAATATCAGGAGCATTAAGCTCTAAAAGTCTGCTAAGTCTGTTATTTCTGTTGATAACTCGTCTATAAAGGTCGTTAAGGTCAGATGTTGCAAAGCGTCCGCCATCAAGCTGAACCATAGGACGAATATCCGGAGGAATAACAGGAATTACATCGAGAATCATCCATTCAGGTCTATTGCCTGAAAGACGGAAGGATTCTACAACTTCAATTCTCTTGAGGAGTCTTACTCTCTTTTGACCAGAAGCATTTTCGAGTTCTTCCTTAAGTTCATCAGAAAGTTGGTCGAGGTCTATTTCTGCAAGAAGCTTTTTGATAGCTTCTGCACCCATCATAGCCTCAAAATCGTCCTCATACTTCTCTTTAAGGTCTCTATACTCTTTTTCTGTGAGGCACTGCTTTTTCTCAACTTCTCTTACGTTACCTGGGTCAGTAACGATATACATTGCAAAGTAGAGAACCTTTTCGAGTGTTCTTGGTGATATATCAAGGATAAGCCCCATTCTTGATGGAATACCCTTGAAATACCAGATATGAGATACAGGAGCAGCAAGCTCGATATGTCCCATACGCTCTCTTCTTACCTTAGAACGAGTAACTTCAACACCGCAACGGTCGCAGATTTTTCCTTTAAAGCGAATTTTCTTATACTTACCGCAGTGGCATTCCCAGTCTTTTTGCGGACCAAAGATAGTTTCGCAGAAAAGACCATCGCGTTCTGGCTTTAGAGTACGGTAGTTAATGGTTTCAGGTTTTTTAACCTCGCCATAAGACCATTCTCTTATCTTTTCGGGTGAAGCAAGACCAATCTTTATAGATTCAAATACATTAAATTCCATTAAATGCTTCCTCCTGTCGATTATTTATCATCATCGGAATTGCCGAAGAAGTCGCCGCCCTCATAGTCGGAATCCTCTCCGAACATATCTTCGTCGGCATCGTCCTTGTCGTTTACGATTCCTCTTTCGTCAAACATATTGTCCTCGTCCTCATCATCACCATCGAGCATATAGCCATCCATAGTGGTCATAACATTTTTCTCGTTAAATTCGGAGTCGGAATCAGCGTTCAGACCAACATCATCATCTTCGTCAAAGTTTTGTCTGAGGTCGATTTCGTTATTATCCTTATCGAGAACCTTAACATCAAGAGCAAGTGACTGGAGTTCCTTAATAAGAACCTTAAATGATTCAGGAATACCAGGTGTAGGAATGTTCTGTCCCTTAACAATAGCCTCATAAGTTTTAACACGACCGACAACATCATCAGACTTAACTGTGAGGATTTCCTGAAGTGTATAGGCAGCGCCATAAGCTTCAAGTGCCCAGACTTCCATTTCACCGAATCTCTGTCCGCCGAATTGAGCTTTACCACCCAAAGGCTGCTGAGTAACAAGTGAGTATGGACCAGTAGAACGAGCATGAATCTTATCATCGACAAGGTGATGAAGCTTGAGGTAGTACATATAACCGACTGTAACAGGATTATCGAACCACTCGCCAGTTCTGCCGTCACGCATTCTTGTCTTACACTCGTTAGTAATAATGCCGTCCTTTTTGAAGCATTCTGTAAAGTCAATCTTGCTTGGATTTTCAGGCGGCGGCAATTCTCCTGCCTTCGCCTTTTTCTCTATATCCTTATAGATATTAAAGATGTCATCTTCGTGAGCACCGTCAAAGACAGGCGTCATAATCTTCCAGCCAAGTGCCTTAGCGGCATAACCGAGGTGAACCTCAAGAACCTGACCGATATTCATACGAGAAGGAACGCCCAATGGGTTAAGAACTATATCGAGCGGAGTACCATCTGGGAGGAATGGCATATCTTCAACAGGGAGTATTCTGGAAACAACACCCTTGTTACCATGACGACCAGCCATTTTATCACCGACAGAAATCTTTCTCTTCTGTGCGATATAGCATCTGACAACCTGATTTACACCCGGCTGAAGCTCATCTTTACTATTTTCTCTTGTGAATACCTTAACATCGACAACGATACCATATTCACCATGAGGAACTCTAAGTGAAGTATCTCTGACCTCACGAGCTTTCTCACCGAAGATTGCTCTGAGAAGTCTTTCTTCTGCTGTAAGCTCTGTTTCACCCTTTGGTGTAACCTTACCGACAAGAATATCGCCTGTATGAACCTCTGCACCGATATGGATAATACCACGCTCATCGAGGTCCTTAAGCATATCATCGCCGACATTAGGAATATCTCTTGTAATTTCCTCAGCACCAAGCTTAGTATCACGAGCTTCTGTTTCGTATTCTTCTATATGAATTGATGTATAAACATCATCACGAACTATTTTTTCACTGATAAGAACAGCATCTTCGTAGTTATAACCTTCCCAAGTCATAAATCCGATAAGAGCATTCTTACCAAGACTGATTTCACCGTTATTTGTTGAAGGACCATCAGCAAGAACTTCGCCCTTCTTAACACGCTGACCTCTGTTAACTATTGGAATCTGGTTGATACATGTATCCTGGTTTGAGCGTGTAAACTTAATAATGTGGAAAGTTTCAGTCTTGCCTGAATCATATCTCATCTTGATTTGGTCAGCACTTACACTCTCAACAACACCATCTTCGGAAGCAAGGATACAAACGCCTGAGTCAACACCTGCTTTATATTCCATACCTGTACCAACGATAGGTGACTCTGTTACGAGAAGCGGAACAGCCTGTCGCTGCATGTTAGAACCCATCAACGCACGGTTTGCGTCATCGTTTTCGAGGAACGGAATCATCGCAGTAGCAACAGAAACAACCATTCTTGGAGATACATCCATATAGTCAGCCTTATCACGCTCAACTTCAACGAATTCATCTCTGCATCTACCGTTGATTTTCTCGTGAATGAAGTGTCCTTCTTCATCGAGTGGTTCGTTAGCCTGTGCAACGATATAGTTATCCTCAACATCAGCTGTCATATAGACAACTTCATTTGTAACAACGCCCTTATCCTTATCAACCTTACGGAAAGGTGCTTCTATCAAGCCATATTCGTTAATCTTTGCAAAGGTTGCAAGATATGAAATAAGACCGATGTTAGGACCTTCAGGAGTTTCGATAGGACACATACGACCATAGTGGCTGTAATGAACATCTCGAACTTCAAATCCTGCTCTATCTCTTGAAAGACCACCAGGACCAAGAGCTGAAAGTCTTCTCTTATGTGTAAGCTCTGCAAGAGGGTTATTCTGATCCATGAATTGTGAAAGTGGTGATGAACCAAAGAATTCCTTGATTGCAGCTGTTACAGGACGAATATTGATAAGCGCATTAGGGGACATATTTTCAAGGTCCTGAGCCTGAAGTGTCATTCTCTCACGAATAACTCTTTCAAGACGGGAGAAACCTATTCTGAACTGATTTTGAAGAAGCTCGCCAACAGAACGGATACGACGATTGCCGAGGTGGTCGATATCATCAGTATTACCAATGCCGTTTGCAAGACAGTTCATATAGTTGATACTTGCAAAAATATCATCAATGATAATATGCTTTGGAACGAGGTCATCTCTTCTGCGGCAGATTTCCTTTTTAAGTTCTTCGTCATTATCGCACTCGCCAAGAATTTCGCTGAGAACAGCAAAACGAACACGCTCTTTAATATCACATTCTTCTTTTGCATCGAAATCAACAAACTTGGAAATATCAACCATTGCATTGGATATAACCTTAACGATTTTGCCCTCGATATGCTCAACGAAAGCAATATTTACACCTGCATCTTCGATTTCTCTTGCAAGAGTAGGAGAGATAACCTGACCTGCCTCTGCCATAACCTCACCTGTGAGTGGGTTTGCGATAGGCTCTGCAACCTTTTGATTTGCAATTCTATTTGCTATGCCAAGCTTTTTGTTATATTTATAACGACCTACTCTTGACATATCATATCTTCTTGGGTCGAAGAAAAGTGCATTGATATGTGCCTGAGCACTTTCTACTGTTGGTGGCTCACTTGGGCGAAGCTTTCTATAAACTTCCTTGAGAGCCTCTTCGGTATTGCTGCATGAATCCTTTTCGATTGTTGCAAGGATTCTTTCGTCAGCACCGAAATAATCTATAATATCTGTGTCGGAGCTAAGACCTAAAGCTCTGATAAATGTTGTAACAGGGAGCTTTCTGTTCTTATCAATACGAACATAGAAAACATCGTTGACATCGTTTTCATACTCAAGCCATGCGCCTCTATTAGGGATAACTGTTGAGCTGAAAAGCTGCTTACCTGTTTTATCATATTCCATCTTATAGTAAACGCCAGGAGATCTGACAAGCTGTGAAACAATAACACGCTCAGCACCATTGATAACAAATGTGCCACTTGGTGTCATAAGAGGAAAATCGCCCATAAATACTTGGCTTTCCTTAACCTCATCTGTTTCTTTATTGTGTAATCTCGCAGTTACACGAAGTGGTGCGGAATGAGTTGCATCTCTCTCCTTACACTCTTCAACACTATAATTGGGGTGCTCGGTATCAAGCTCATAATCAACAAAATCGAGCGTAAGATTACCTGTATAATCAGAAATACCAGAAACATCTCTGAAAACCTCACGCAAACCCTCATCAAGGAACCATTGATATGAATTTTTCTGAATCTCGATGAGATTAGGCATATCAATAACTTCGTCAATACGGGCAAAGCTCATTCTCTCGGTATTACCGAGACGCACAGGTTTGACATTTACCATTTGGCCAATCACTCCATTCATCATTTAACCGTCTTTAACTTTCCCTTTATATATTCGGCAAAGTCATAAAGAAAAATTTTTGAAAAATTAGACTTGATTTTTTGTCGAATATGTGATAATATCTTGTAGTCAAGCACACAAAAAGGGAATATTTATCTATTATGGTGCAGTATATTATTATAAATCCGTGGGAAGCTATTGTCAAGTATTTTTGCAAAGTTTCCTTATTTTTTTGCATTTTTTCAGGATTTATGTAATATTATTTAAATAAAGTATTTTGTATTTTAATGCCATTGTTTAAGAAACACCCGACTGGGTTGTTATAAATTTAACTTGATATTGGCATTTTAAACAAGAAAAATCTCCTACGCTTACTAAAGCTGTAAGCATAGGAGATTCTTTTTTAATATTTAAGCTGCATTGTTGTATTGTTCGTCAATAGTTGTTTCTTCTGATGAATTGTTTGAAACTTCACAATCTGAGCTTCCGAAAATAGCCATCTGGATTCTTTCTCTCTCTGCGTCCCAATCGTTGATTGTAACAACATCCATTCCGTCAATTTTTGGGCAAGAGAAATTTCCGCCTGATAAATCAGGTACACTCAATGCGGTAACATCATAATTAAGATAGTTCAAAGCATTCTGAGCAAGATAAACAATTTCGCCCTTGTCGAGGTCTGTTTCAATCATAGGTCCGACCTGATATATAATGCTCATAATCTGTGCAAGGTTAGATTTCTTCAAATCCTTCATAATTGTATTGAGAACGATTCTCTGACGGTTTGTTCTATCCCAGTCAGAACCAGCACTATCTCTATCTCTTGAATACCAAAGAGCCTGTCGTCCGTTAAGATGAACTACACCGGCCTTTGCAGTAATTTCGTGTCTTGTCTGAACCTGATTGTTCTTCCAGCTCTGCCAGTTTATATAGTCGATTTCCTCGTCAGTAAGCTCAAGGTCTATACCGCCGAGAGTATCTATAATATTTGTAAAGCTATCAAAATCAACTATCGCATATCTGTCTATATCTACGCCGAAATTATATTCGATAGTTTCTATTGCAAGCTCCGCTCCGCCGAGTGCATACGAGGTATTAAGTCTATGAGGAAAATATCCTGGAATTTCAACCCACAAATCACGCAAAAACGATGTCATAACGATGTCACCTGTTCTATTGTTGATAGAAAGCAAAATCATAGAGTCTGAACGACCATAAGCTTCGCCTTCAACTTTTTTATCTGCACCAAAAAGCATAATATTAAGAACATCATCATCAGATTTTAAGGTATCGGGAATAGTCCCCATATTATACGATGTTGTACTGCTTTCTGCCTTTGATGAGCTTGAACTTTTGCTTGAGCTTGAACTATTCTCTGGCAGTTTATTATAGTTTATACGGCTTATTGAGCTATAAGCATATATACACGCCGAACCACCTAATATAAATATAACTGAAACAAGACAGATTGCAATATTAGCAATCCACATTTTCTTGAATTTTTGAGATTTATTTTTCTTTTGGGCATTGCTTGAGGGACGACTTCTTACCTCAACCGGAAAATTGTTTATATCATCATAGCTTGAATATGACGAATCAGAGAAAATATCCTCAAAGTCATCATTCTTGTGATTATCTTGCATAAATTCATCACAACCTTTCTAATATTGCAGTGCATAAGCACATAGGATAAGATGTTTAAATCCCTTTCCATTCTTGTCATTATAGCTTATATATCGGCAAAATTCAACGAAATCCGCAAAAATCGGCGATATTAACAGAAAATTTCCTATTATAAATTTTCTACCGTCAATGAGAAATATAATAAATCCTAAAAACTTATATTATTATCGGTTTATTCATTATATTTTTTAATTTGCTCATCGAGTGTCATTCCATATGATGGCATAAATTCTTTGATAAATTCTGCAAGCTCAGGTGTCATATTTTCTTCTATTATTTTTCTTGTGCTTTCCTCTGCCTTGCAAAATTCCATATTGCCCATTCGGCGTTCATCAATACATTTTATCAGTGCTGACAATCTATCCGCTGATTTTACGATTTTCCATATTTCTTCATCGCCGTCTTGTACTACAAAATATTTTTCATATTCTTCTCTCAAATCATCTGGGAGAGTTGATAAAAGTCTTTCTCCAGCTTCTTCCTCAACAGCCTTATATGCCTCACGCAGTTTTTTGCTTGAGTATTTTATTGGTGTTGGCAGGTCGCCTGTAATAATCTCTGTGCAATCGTGAAACATTGCATAAACTGCCACTTTATCTGCATCAATGTTTCCGCCGAAACGCTTATTCTTAATTATACAAAGTGCATGAGCAATAAATGCTACTTCAAGGCTATGTTCGCTAAGGTTTTCGTTTCTTGTATTATTCATCAAACCCCAACGATTTATGTATTTAAGGCGTGAAAGCGTAGAAAAAAAGGAATAGCTCATACCAAAAACCTCTCTGAACATTATTTTGCAATAATAATAGCATAATATTCGTCAATGTTCAACAGAATGGTATGAGCCGTTCCTTATTTAGTTATTTTAATTAAAAGACTTTTAGATGTTTTTATGAGTTGCTATCGAGAATAGTTACCTTTAAGCAGTGCATACTTCCCGGATATGATTCCGCAACCATATCATAGCTGATAAGCACACTGGACATAGGTTTAATATCAGCAGCAGTAGCAGTTTTTCCATTTTCAAACTTAATCTCTGCATCAGATAAATCAATTGTACAGCAGTTATCTGGCTCACCATTAATACAGCTTATAAACTTATCAGCTGTAACTATTGCGTATACGCTGTCATTCAGCTTATCCTTTATGCGTTCAGGCACTTTATATGAAATAGCTTGCTTCAAAAGTTCCTCGCCTGTCTTTTTGCAAACATCTGACAAGCTATCAAATCTCAATGGTAATACCAATTTATCATCTACGATATATTGACGAATATTTCCTTGTCCAAAGTTTGCAGTTTCACCAAGCTGATTGATAATTTCCTTATAGGTCATACCTGCTTTAATTGCTTTCACATCAGATGAAGTGATTTTCTTAGAACCCGCACAGAAATAATTATCTGGAATATCTGTGTTAGATAGTTCTGCTGAATTAGAACTTTCAGAACTGCTTGCTTCTACACTTGAAGTATTATTTTTGGAATTTTCAGAATCACTTGCTGCTGTACTTGAAGAAGTATTTTTTGAATTTTCAAAATCATATTTACTTTCTAATGAATTATATATTTCCTCTTTATTGTTATTTCCTTTGGCACATACACTGTCTGACGAGCATGAACCATTATCACCTACCTGTGGTTTGAACTTTGTTGAGCCTATTATAGCAAAGCTTACAGCCGCAGTAATACACACACACGCCGCAATAGATGCAACTATTCTGAATGTATTTCTTGGCTTAACCTTAACAACCTCAACAAGTTTTTTATCATCAGTTTTCGCACTATCATTTGATTCTGCTGCGTTGGTTTCATTAACTGCATTTATCTTAGGAGCAGCCTCCTCGATAAATTTATCATCAATATTACCTATGGCTTTCAATAAATCTTCACTTTTCATAAATAATACCTTCTTTCTCTAAGTGGCTCTTCAACTGTTTTCTCAAACGAAAAAGTATAGATTTAATCTTTTCTTCACTAATATCATATTGTTCTGAAATTTCCTTTATAGAACGGGTGTACCAGTATCTGCTTACAAAAATTTTTCTCTTTTCTGATCTCAAGCTCTCTAAAAAAGCGTTTATTGACTGTGAAAGCTGTTTGCTATAAATTTCATTTTCTACACTGAAGCTATCTGAAATACATTCCTCAAGCTCTGAAAGAAGTACATCTATTTGCCCGGCACCTCTTTTTTGGGTATTATTATGTTTTAATCTATTCAGTGATATGTTTCTTGCTATTTTACCTAAGAATGCTTTTAGGTTATTCGGTTCACTCGGCGGAATAGATTCCCACGCTTTTTGAAATGTATCATTGACACACTCCTCTGCATCTTCTGAATTTTGCAGAATAGAAAATGAAATGCTATTACAGTACGCTGAATATTTATTGTAGGTTTCGTTGACAGCCTTTTCGGAACGTTCCATATATAACTCAACTATTTGCTTATCATTCATTTTCTCACCTCACTTGAATTATAGAAGAGCCTCTTCACCTATATAGACAACAAAATTTTACAAAGGTTGCATTAAATACAATATTTTAAACGATTTTCAAAAAAATAGAGCATATTTGCCCTAAAACCATTAAAATGGAAAATCCGAGAACAAATATACTCTATAAACATTTTGTTTAATTTTTAGTTTGGCGGAAGTGTACCAAACTTCTTTAGCATAAAATCAATTCTTTCTCTTGTTAAGCCCTTTAACAAGATATTCTGTGCATCATAATGTAGATAATCCTCTTTTTTCAATGCCTTGAGAAAATCATCATACATAAGATGTCCGAGAACACTTTCTTCATCGTGTGAGTAGATGCTGATATACCAATCTTCAATCTCAATAGGCCTGCCTGTTTTTGCGTTCTTAAATCCAAATGGGCATCTTGGTATGGCAGGAACTATACTTACAACACCTTCTGTGAAAACATACATTCCAAAAACACAATCACGGCGTTTTGTTGTCATAATATTAGGGCGAGCATAATATGCGTCAATATTCTGCATTCTGTGCATATATTCGCTAAACGCTTCTAAAGGATTTCCTTCTTTGAGAAATTTTAAATCACCCTCACCAAGGTATAATGCCCATCTTGCACAAAACAAAATCGGCTTTTGGAATTTTCCACTTGTTATCTCTTTTATTGATTCAATAGAGCTTGCTTTTGCAGCTTCTGCAAGCTTGCTTGAATTATATGGGTCGAATATTTCTCCACCCTGACTTACCTCGACTTCTTTGTTCCAGAAATCAGCCACACGAGCAGCCGTAGCATAGAAATCAGCAATTTCTTCAGCAGATGAAGGGAGTGGCAAAAATAAGCTTATCTCATTATCGCCAAAGCCTACGCTCATACCCCTGCCGATTCTTTCTGGATTAAACATACTTATACTGCCATCAGGACCTTTTTGTTCCATATTGAGTCGAACACCATCGAAAGAACCATATTTGAATTTACCACCTGTAAGCACATCAATAGATGGCAATTCTTTTTTAGCGGATTTATTTTTAATTATAATTTCAATAGCCATAAATTCACCTAATTACTCAGCATATTTCTGCTTGAGTCTATCATAAATCATATTTGCACACATATATACATTACCACCGCCAAGAGTGATAATCAAATCTCCAGGCTTAACGCTGTTCACAACAAAGTCTGTGATTTCCTCAAAGGTTTCAAACCATACACAGCCCTTGATTTTATCAGCTAAGTCTTTAGAGTAGATATTATATGTATTTGTTTCACGAACAGCAAGTATCTCAGAAAGAACTGTATGGTCAGGTATTGAAAGTGCGTCTGCAAAATCATCAAGAAGCATAGCAGTTCTTGAATATGTATGTGGCTGAAATACAGCCCAAACATTTTTATAGCCCATTTCCATAGCGGCAGTGAGAGTTGCACGAAGCTCTGTTGGGTGATGTGCAAAGTCATCAGCAACAGTGATTCCGCCCTCTGTTCCGAGAATTTCAAAGCGTCTGTGAGCACCTGTAAATTCACCAAGACCATTTGAAATATCACGAGCTGAAACACCAAGCTCAAAGCAGGCAACCGCCGCCGCAAGAGCATTCATTACATTGTGTTTGCCAGGAACCTTAAGCTTAACAGTTGTAAGCTTTATATTGCCCTTGATAATATCAAATTCGTCCATAACGCCTTCATTGGTGATAACTGCACGATAATCATTCTTCTCACCAAAGCCAAAGGTTATTGCACGACACTCAATGTCTTTAATAGCTTTGAGTGTATTTGCATCATCACCATTCACTATAAGAAGTGAAGTTGTCTGCTGTGCAAACTTATGGAAGGATTCAATGATTCGGTCAAGAGTTCCGAAATAATCGAGGTGGTCTTCATCAATATTAAGAATAATAGAAATTGCAGGATTAAGATGTAAGAAAGTATCTACATACTCACAAGCCTCACAAACAATAATATCACTCTTACCAATTCTGCTGTTGCTCCCTAAGAAAGGAAGCTTGCCACCGATAATTGCGGTAGGGTCATAATCAGCCATAGTCAAAAGCTGAGTAAGCATAGAAGTTGTTGTTGTTTTTCCATGAGTACCAGAAACAGCAATTGAACGATTATACTTTCTTGTTACCTCACCAAGCATAATACAGCGTTCAACAGCAGGGATTCCAAGATGTTTTGCGGCTACAAGCTCAGGGTTATCAAGCTTAACAGCAGCAGTATAAACTATAAGGTCAGCACCCTCAACATTTTCCGGATAATGTCCCATAGTAACAGGAATTCCATAAGAACGAATACGCTCTAATGTATCAGATTCCGCCATATCGGAACCCGTAATTTTATAGCCTTCATTAAAAAGTATCTCTGCCAAAGGACACATACCTGAGCCACCGATACCTATAAAATGTATGGTTTTAACACCGTCCAAAAGATTTTGCTTATCCAAGAAATCCACTCCAATCTTAAAAATAGTTCACATAACTGTACACAATTAATATGTTTATAAAAATCAATAAAGAAATTTGTCGTATTTTTACGGCAAAAAGAAAAAGCACTCGCAAGGCGAATGCTTTCTTTTTGGAGCGTTGGAGCGGATGACGAGGCTCGAACTCGCTACCTCCACCTTGGCAAGGTGGCGCTCTACCGGATGAGCTACATCCGCATCTCTTAATGCTTGATTATTATAACCTATGCTTTCAAATTTGTCAAGCATTTTTTCGATTTTTTTAAAAAAGATATTTTTATACATCACTGAATACCAAATTATTAAATAAATAATTATATTTTTCATTTTAAGTTAGTCAAGCTATTCTGAATTCTATATTAGAAAAAACATTAAAATTTTATACATTATGTATAATTTATTTTAAATAATTTGGTGGTTTTTATTTTAATACGTTAGATTTTTTTTCATTTTTCTCTTGATTTTTCGAATATTACATAGTATAATAAGTGCAATGAATCTCTTAAGTGAGATTTAAAAAATTTATTTTTATTTAATTTAGGAGGAAATCCAAAATGAAAAAGATTCTTAGTGTCATTTTCGCAGCAGCTCTTGTAGCTTCTATGTTTGTTGTTGGTGCAGTTAGCACATCTGCAGCAGACGATTACACAATTTACTTCGAGATTCCAGACGATGCAACTCTCGAAAACATTGGACTTGATGTATGGGGCAGCAAAGTTTCAGTTCATGCTTGGAATGACGCAGGCAACTTAAACGGCGAGTGGCCAGGTGCTGAAGCTACTCATGTTGAGGGTAACATTTACTCTTACACATGGACAGCTGATAACCTTCCAACAGGTATCATCTTCAACAACGGTGATAACGGTGTTCAGACACAGAACATTGACGGTGGCGAAACAGTTTCTAAGTCAGATGCTTCTAAGACAGTTAAGAACCCAGCTATCGAGTGGGGCAAGCTTTATAAGGCTACTGGCGAAGGCGTAGAAGATGGTAATGGTAACACAAATGTTCTTGTAGCAGCTACTGACTATAAGACAGCAGAGCCATCAGCTACAGAATCTAAGACAGAAGAACCAGCAGCTACAGAATCTAAGACAGAAGAGCCAGCAGCTACAGAGTCTAAGACTGAGTCTGTTGCTGAATCTTCAGACGACAAGACAGTTGCTACTGGCGACACATCTGCTGCATGGGTTCTCCTTGCTGTAGTTGCTGCTTCCCTCGGCACAGCTGTTGTTATGACAAAGAAGGCTTCTTCTAAGGACTAATCCTTAGTCGTAAGAGTACTTAACGATTAACTAATTAAAACCGCTCTTGCTTTCGGGCAAGGGCGGTTTTTTTATGCAATTAAGTTTCTATAAAAAATTGTAGAGTATATTGGGCTGTAATTCATTTCTAAATGAATCCATTTAGGATTTTAGCCATATATACTCTACTTTTTTAATTTATTTTCTTTTAGTGCTTTTGTCTTTTACCTATAAAGGTCATTTAAAAAAGCTTATTCATTACAAGACCTGTAATGAGCTTTGGATAAAAATATGTAGACTTCTGAGGCATCTTTCCGCCTGCGGCAGCTACATCTCTGATTTCAGTAACTCTTGTAGGATTCAAAATAAAAGCACAGTTAGCTTTGCCGTCTTTAACACTTGCTATTGCCTCATTGAAGTCCTTTGTATATGTAAGGTTGACTTGATTAGCCATATTTTCCTTATCTATACCGAAAAGCTTTTCGAGTATGAGAGAATGAAGTACTGTAACATCAAGCTCTCGAACAGGCTTTAACATATCTGGCAAAAGCTTTTCTAAAACATCAGAATCTTTGAATGTAAGCAATGTATAACCATTGCCACCACTATAAAAGCCGTAAGCCTTCTTGCCCATATCATATAAAGTACGGAGGTCTTTCTCAATAGTTTCGTATGATATTTTCTTTTCTACATAAAAGTATTCCTCGCAAAGCTTTTCTGCCTTTTCAGCATCAAAGCTTTCCAAATCACGCACTATTCTATGTGTTGGAAATACAACAAGTCCTTCGTGTTCCATATCGACAAGCATCATCATTACATAATCTTCGCCACCGTCACCAATTTTATTTTCATGACAATAGTTTCTATAATTAAGGGCAGTTTCATAGCGATGATGACCGTCGGCAATATAGAGCTTTTTATCATCAAACTCCTTGCAAATAGCAGAAATTTCTGCTTCATCTGTTACAATCCAAAGACGATGAGTAACACCATCATTATCTGTCAATTCTATTTCAGGCTTACCTGCGGAAAGTCTATCAAGTGTGTTTCTTATGGTATGTTTTTCGTCCATATAAAGAGAATATATCTGACTGAAATTGCAGTTTGTAGCTTTCATAAGCTCGAAACGGTCTTTCTTTGCCTTTGAAAGAGTTTCTTCGTGCGGAAGAACTATTCCCTTAGAAAATTCTTCAAGCTTAACACGAGTAATACAGCCCTTAAATTTATTTTTCACGCCATAAGCTGTAAATTCTTCTTCGTAGATATAAATGCTATCCTTTTCATCTTGTTTCAAAACGCCTGCATCAAGCCATCTTTTAAGTGTTGCTTGTGCGTCCGCATAAGGATTTTCACCTCTTGGAAGTTCAAGTCTGATGATGTTGTTTTCGTTCTCATTGAGGTATGCCTGACGCTGTTCCTCACTGATGATGTCATAAGGTGGGCAAACAAGTTCATCAATTTTTCCAGCAACAGCTGTATCAAACCTCAATGCACGAAATGCTTTAATTTCTGCCATTTTAAAATTCTCCTTTCAATTATAAAATTTGATTATGGAAAAACAATTAAACATTGAATCGGAAAAGAACTATATCGCCGTCTTTCATAACATAGTCCTTACCCTCTGAACGAACAAGTCCCTTTTCCTTTGCAGCTGCCATAGAACCACAGGCCATTAAATCATCAAATGCAACTACTTCTGCACGAATAAAGCCACGCTCAAAGTCAGTATGAATCTTACCTGCTGCCTGTGGTGCTTTTGTACCCTTTGTAATTGTCCACGCTCTTACTTCTGGTTTACCCGCTGTGAGATAAGAAATAAGTCCAAGCAAGCTATAACACTCTGTAATAAGGCGGTCAAGACCTGAGCTTTCAAGCCCCATTTCAGAAAGGAACATTGCCTTTTCTTCGTAGTCCATATCTGAAATTTCTGCTTCACTCTCTGCACAAATTGGCAGAACAGCTGCGTGTTCACTTGCGGCAACTTCCTTAACACTATTTACATACTTATTATTTTCTATGCCCTTTGCGAAATCGTCTTCGCTAACATTTGCTGCATAAATAATAGGCTTATTTGTAAGCAATGCAACACTCTTGAGCAACTCTGCCTCATCTTCTGTACATTCAACAGAACGAGCAGATTTGCCTGCATCAAGTGCTTCCTTTACTCTCTTAAAGAAATCAAGCTCTGTCTGATACTTCTTATCGCCCTTGAGAAGTTTTTGAGTTTTATCAATTCTTCTATCAAGCATTTCTATATCAGAAAGAATAAGCTCAACATTAATCGTATCTATATCACGCTTAGGGTCAACTGAGCCATCAACATGAATAATATCATCATTATCAAAGCAGCGTACAACATGAACGATAGCATCACATTCCCTTATATTTGAGAGGAATTTATTTCCGAGACCTTCGCCCTTAGATGCACCCTTAACAAGTCCTGCAATATCAACAAACTCGATAGTTGCTGGTGTAAACTTTTCTGGCTGATACATTTCTGCAAGCTTATCAAGCCTTGGGTCTGGGACTGCAACAACACCAACATTTGGTTCTATTGTGCAGAAAGGATAGTTAGCAGACTGAGCACCTGCATTTGTAATAGCATTAAAAAGTGTACTTTTTCCGACATTTGGTAAACCGACAATTCCTAATTTCATATTTCAAGTTCCTTTCATTATAAAACAAGCAAAAAGCTTTGCATAACAAAACTAATATACCATATTTAGAAGAATTTCTCAACACTCACAGATAAATTTATAAAATGATATGAACTTAAAATTTTTCGATTATTTATAGATAGGAATATGTTTCGTAATCATAATAAGTAAAATCACGCCTATTAAAAATACTTTCCTCAACCTTATCTTCATTTATATTATTTAAATCATAAGACTTTGTGTCTAACTGCCAGTCGAGATTTTTGGGGATTCTTATGGTAAATTTTCCGTACTTTTCATCTGTGTAGAATATAATTCCTATATCAACGCCCATAAGAAAGTTTTTTCGTTTTATATATAACCTAAATATAAAATCTGCTACAATAAAAATTAATATTATAGCAAAAAGAATTGCTAAAGGCATTCTCTCCTCCAGCCACCAAGTAGGATACCTTTTTGGAAAGCTATACTTATAATACTTATAGTCACAAAGGAATAGCTGTACATATTCTTTAATTATCAAAAACATTATCATAATAAATAAAGCGTGTTCTTTGAGATTATTCCACCAATATGACTGCTTCCAAATATCAAGTTGTTTTTGTTCGAGCCTTCTCCAAACCATAATTTTCACCTTTTATTTAATACTTATATAATTAAATATTATCATACAAGCATTTAAAAGTAAAGAATTATTTTTATTTTATCACTAAATAGCTTTACTGATATTTGCTATAAAGAATTTCGTCTTCTTCTACATTCTCTACCTTACAAAATGAAAGAATATAATCAAAAAGGTTTTCTTCCTCATGAATTTCATATCTATCACCAAAAATAAGCTCTATATCTATATGACGATTTACTTGTTTTTGTTCGTTATATTCAAAACTATCCACACGATAAACAACAAGTGATACATCATCGCTTACATCATATTCATCTACTGGCAAATCTTTTACAATCTTCTTAACATCATCTAAGCTTAGCATATTATTTTCGCTTCCTTTTTCAAAAAATTTAATAAAATTATACCATATAAAAAACGAAAAGCAACAAAAATATATATGCAAATCTTCATCACTTGAATATATATTGAGTTTTTCTGCTTATTATGCTATAATAGCGTAATAAAAAATATAGAAAAGATTCATTCTAAGGCGGTGAAATGATGAAGAAAATACGCAATCGTTCTCTGATTGTCTGGCTTTTAGCTATGGCTTTTATCGGTGGAATGATATATTTTTCAATTAATCTTATAATCCACGCTGACCTTTGGGCCTCAAAACCTCAAAATGCACACATAGGCGTGGACGGAATGGGTATGGCTGGAACTATAACAGATATAAATGGTGAAATTCTTGCTTATAGTGAGAACGGAAACCGCTATTATAATTCAAATGAAGATATTCGTTGTGCTTTACTTCATACTGTCGGCGATGAGGGCAGAAATATCGGTGGCTCTATACAAAATGTTTATCGCTCGCAACTTTCAGGATATAGTTTTATTTTTGGTATGGGGCTTCCTGATGGCTTAACACTTGGTAGAAATATTCAACTTACTGTAAACAGCGAGATTTGCAAAACTGCTTATCAGGCATTGGGTAATAATCGTGGTGCGGTATTCGTCTATAATTATAAAACAGGTGAAATCGTTGCAAAGGTAAGTACTCCTTCATATGACCCTCAGAACATTCCTGATATTGAGGGTAATGACGAATACGAAGGTATTTATGTTGATAGAAGTATTATGGCGACATATCCACCAGGCTCTACTTTCAAGCTTGTAACCGCAGCAGCGGCTCTTGAAAATATGACAAAATCCGAGCTTGAAAATCGCACATATACTTGCACAGGCAGCGATACTATCGGAGGAAATAAAATTACCTGCTATGAGGCTCACGGCGAGGAGAATTTTGAACAAGCCCTTGCACATTCTTGTAACTGCTATTTCGCACAATTAGCTGTTGACCTTGGTGCCGATAAAATGACTACACAAGCCAACAGAATGGGATTTAACAAAAGCGTTTCTATAAATGATATTGATACTGCAAAAAGCGTTTATGATGTTTCTAAGGCTGATAAAAATCAGCTGGGCTGGAGTGGTGTCGGTCAATATACAACTCTTGCAAGCCCTATGACTATGGCTGTTATCTCTGGAGGTATTGCAAATGGTGGTACACCTATAATGCCATATCTTATAAAGCAAATTTCATTGCCGTTTGGTCTGCCAAATATTCCTCAAAGTGGAAATAAAGGAACTCAGATGTTAAGCGAACAAAATGCAAAAACACTTTCTGATATGATGAGATACACCGTTGAAAATGAATATTATGGCGGTGGCTTTAATGGAGAAATCTGTGCTAAGACTGGTACTGCTGAAGTCGGCGGAGGAGAAGCTGCTCATGCTTGGGTAACTGGTTTTAGTAGAGATGAAAGCTGTCCTTTGGCATTCGCTGTCATCATAGAAAATGGTGATTCAGGATATTATACAGCTTTGCCTGTTGCCGCACAGGTTATGAATAAAGCCCTTGAAATATACGGACAGTAATAAAAAAAGCTACTATAAAGAGCATAAATGGCTAAAATTCCTAAAACGGAAATTGGCTGTTTATGCTCTTTTCATAATATTCTTTTTACAACCAAAATAAAGTCACTTTTTGATGTAACGGTTTCTCTTTATTTACATATTTTCATTTGTACTCTCCAATAGCTCAAACACTTTACAACAGTTTATCTTCTATATATGTATTAAGTGTAGCAATTCTATCAGCATATAAATTCATAACCACACTACAAATTTCAATATAAAAATAATCTCCCAATTTTTGCAAAATAAAAAGCAGTAAGCAAAAACTTACTGCTTTATGGCTCCCCCAACTGGGCTCGAACCAGTGACATCATGATTAACAGTCATGCGCTCTACCGACTGAGCTATGGAGGAATAACAGCAAAACACCCTATTGGGTGTCTCGCTTATGTTGGCGTCTTCCTATTTTTCCAGATCGTCACCAATCAAGTATCTTCGGCACTACTGAGCTTAACTTCCGTGTTCGGCATGGGA